>Ga0307988_1000017_pt1 | contig 140370 bp, 133 predicted proteins | sample EllFjometagen183_FD_203166 | JGI IMG/M metagenome (GOLD analysis project Ga0307988, IMG submission 203166) | Marine microbial communities from Ellis Fjord, Antarctic Ocean - #183 | ecosystem: Environmental > Aquatic > Marine > Unclassified | place: Southern Ocean | collected 2014-10-08 | reverse complement strand
GAGGTTGTAACGTTCTGCCGCCAATTTGTGAAGCTTTTTTGAGACTTTTTTTATATCTCAGGCAAATGCTGTGGGTGGGGGATTTTCAAGTGGCCACAGGTGGGGGATTTTGGGTGGCCATCGGGGACATTTTGTAGATATAATTATAGAGTATTTTTATTCGGAAGTAAATAGGGCAGGATACTCATTTTATATAGGTGTACTTACCTATACAATCTGGGTGTGTTTACCTATACAGTCTGGGGAAAAGTGTAAAAATCTATGGGGAGTTATAATAATCAGCCAAAATTTTTTTGCTCGGATTTATAGTTTTAAAGGGTATGTTTTTTTATTAACACTAGATTACTTTTTAATATAAAACTTACGAAAAAATATATAAAATAATAATAAAAGATTAGGAGTGAAATGAAATAGGTTTCGGGTCAGGAAGGAATTGCCGCTTTTTTTACGGCTTCTGTTTTTATACGGTCAAGCAGACCTGAAAGAACTTGTTTCATGTTTTCTCTTATATCACCGGCAACAACTATAAAAAGAAGATCATCTCCGAGTTTTAATCTGCCGGATTTTACTTCTACAGCTATTTTGTATATTCCCGGTTTTTTTTGAACTCTTTCCGGAGGGTTTCTATCTTTTCATTGTCCGGAGACACGTCAATATATTCAACATTACTCCTGTCTTTGCGTGACCACTCGCGCACACAACACCATTATGCACAAGAACCATTCCCACATTGTCCGCAAAACCCGCTTCTTTTTTCATTTCATTAATTGTTTTGGTTATATCCATCCTATTTCCTTTCTGCTTAATAGAAATCTTAAACAGAAATAATACCTTAAAAAAATCAGCGTGTAAAGCTTGGCTGATCATATCTTAATCCCTCCCGGAAATTAACTCGTATGCGTTCGCTATTCTTTTTCGTAAATCCATAGAGATTGGTTTTATACAATTTTCTATCGGATAGTGGCTACAGTAAAAAAGAAAATGCTCTAGAAAAACACAATGGTTGGGTTTTAATATTGTTCGAGAAGTCTGAGAACCTGTCGGATTAAATCGTGGCTTTTACAGTATAGAATACAATGACTACACATTTAACTGGTTTTTAATTAAATTTATAGCCTTATCACAACCTCCGGCATTTTCTATATCCTTCCTGATAGCTGCAGTTCTTAATCTTATTTTTTTATTCGACAATATATCTTCGACCGCATCACGAAGTGTCTCAGGCCTCAATGTCATATTTGATCTTATATGCAAAGTAAAAGGCTTAGTTTTTCTCCATCTATTTCCGCCCTTCCAATAATGTTTTTTACATTTATAAGGTTCCTTACTGTAATGAACAACCTTTGCAATTCCGGCTTTTTCCATAATTCTTCCATAATATTCCTGTTCGCTGTGAAAAGGTATAATGATACTAGGGAGACCATTCATTAAAATTTCCATTCTGGTATACCCACCATGGAATACTACAAGGTCACTTCGTTTAATCATTTCAGGTCCGGGAACCCAATTAACTAATCGAATATTTTTAGGCATCCGTCCAATACTCCTCGAATCAACTTTACCTCCCGTGGAAACAACAACATGACAATCGATTTTTTCAAATGTTTCTACTATCATTTTAAAAAACCCATGTCCCCCACCATGACCAGCAGCACCACCAACTGTAACATAAATTATCGGATGTGAATCGTTCAACTCTGAAAACCAATCCGGCAAAGTATTACTAGAAACGGGCTTTCTGATAAGTCCACCAACGTAATAAGTTTGATCCGGGAGAGAATCCATTGAATCCAAAACACATATGCTTGGCAAAAGAAGCAGGTCTCCTGAGAGAAGCTGTTCAGCACATGTAATTTCGGGGAGACTGAGCCTGTTAATAACGGGATTAAAAACCGGGAGCGGATCAGGCTCAATTAAATCATCAGGCTTATTTTCCCACCATACCATTTGCTCTGGTTTTGGATGAGCTATTGATTTGACTATTTGTACTACTGGAATTCCTGTTTGTTTTCCTAATAGCCAGGTAAGAAGGTAGCCATCGCCGATAAGCAAATCGGGTTTTATTATGTTAATTATTTTAAGCGCTTCAGATATCGACAGTTCAACTTTTTTAGGATTGTCAAAACCATCACGCACAACCTGGTACGCCATCGTAGGAATATAAAGAAATGCTGGGCCATTGGTGTCAGGTCGAGCTGATTGTTGGGGGGAGGTTAAAGAAAATGTTTTATAGCCTGCAGCTGCAACCTTTTCAGAATGTAGTCCGCTTAATGCAAAAGCAACGTCATGTCCTCTTTGACAAAGTGTTTCTGCCAGAGCGATACACCTGCTGATATGACCAAATCCACCACCTAAATCATTTGGAAAAAACAAAATCTTCATTTTTTCTGATTCCACAAAGCTATAGATTTTATATAAAATTTTGAAATGATTTTACCAAATATTTTTATATCTGTTCCATCAATAAGCATAATTTTCAAAAATGAAATATTTGATTCTCTTTTAAACATCACCATCAGAATAGCTGTAGCAAGAACATAGGAAATAGTTGATGCCAGAGCGGCCCCTTCTATACCATATCCAGGTATCCAAAGAAAATTTAGACAAATATTGACGATTAAGGCAATACTGGCAGCAATTATCGGAAACTGTTGACGATTACGACTGGAAAAATTACGTGTAAGGATTTTATAACTGCTCATTGATATTATCCCAGGAAGTATTAATATCATAGCATTGACAGATTTTATATATTCAGCTCCATATAACAATATAATTAAATGTCGCCCTACAAGAGCCAAACTAAAAGCTGCAATAACCATAATAAAAATTGTTTGTCTACAAATCTTCGCAGAAAACAGGTGTATCTCTTGTTCATCACTTGTTGATGCAAACTCAGGGAAAATAACCCATCCAATGATATTTGGTAAAAGCCATAACAACGTAGCAACGCCAGCAGAAATAGTGTAAAAGGCTACTTGTGAAACACCCAGAAGACAGGCAATAATGTATAAATCAATTTGATAAATTAGATGCACAACAATTAGCGCAAGATATGATTTTAGACCATATTTAGACATTGTTTTAACAATAGAAACATCAAAACTAAATTGAATAGGAAGAATAGAGATTATCTTGACGAAAAACCCGAGCACAAAGACAATATTCACACTCATAAATACAACAATGGAATTGTTTAAATTGAAATTTGCAGCAAGGTATAAATATATTAGTCCAATTAGACAGAAAATAGGTGGCAAAGCTCTACTAAGGTTGAAGAGAAAGAATTTCTTAGTAGCACGGAACAAGGATATGATAAATAAATTAAGCATATTAACAAAATAAAGAACAAGAAGCATCAAAAAATAGTCTTCTGGAAGCTTTTTTAAAAAACTATTTAGTGGATAATCTCGAAACAAATAAAAGATAGTTACTACAGTTATCGCAACGAAGATGTTTAGAAAAAATGAGGCGGAAACAATTTTTTTTAACATTTTCCTATACTTCCCAACATGAAAAACAATTGCCTGGGGAAGTCCAAAACATGTTAAATAACACAATGTAAGAGCGAAAGACATCAACAAAGAAAAAGTTCCGAAGTCATTAGTCGACAAATTCCGAACTAGAAGTATAGTTGAAAATAAGGAAAATATTTTAATACCGACTTCTGTACCGAAGGTAATAATAATATTATTCAAAATGTTTCTGAAGTTCATCTCAATGTTGTTTTTTTAATTTTTATTTCTATTATTGCTGCTAACAAGGATAATTTAGCAAAAAAGCCATCACCTATAATATTTGATTTATTAATTTATCAAAATTCAAACAAGCATCAGTACCTGGTTTGAACGTCAATACAAAACACTCTAAATTAGAGGCCAGAGATGAAAGATTTTTAAAGTGCCCAGCAGGTGATGATATTTTTTTCGAAACGAGATCAACTAAAGCTGCAAATTCAAGATATTCTCTTATATGATTTGTTAATAAATTTATATCCAAGAGAGTTTTTATGATTTTCTTTTCATCAATGGGTTTAATTGTATTTTCATTTCCACATTGAAGCCAAAAAAGATATTTGGGGACAGCCTGATTTATAAAAAGATCTGGTTTTAGTTGATAATAAGTTCTACCATGATGAGTTGGAAGTTTTATTGGAGTTAGTTTGTTACTGATTTTGGCAAGAAGGCTCAGGCTATTCAGATCAAGTCCAATCGGACTGGGTATTGAAAATATTTTTTGTGAATCATGAAATATCATGTTATCCGATAAGATTTTACTATTATTCATGTGAAGAGCCGCTAAAGTTAATGTTGATTTCCCAACACCTCCCAATCCAGACAAGATTATACCTTTTTGCTTATATTCAAAAGCACCAGCATGCAATAAATAAAGGTTACGAAAATGTTCTAAATAATATATACAGGGGATGTATATAAGGTAATACGTTAATATCATGAAATTTATACTCTGATCAAAACCACGCCAGGGAGACAGAATTTTTACTAAATTATTCTTTTTTTCTTTCAGAAAAGCCTCTATGTTAATTTTATTGTCTTTTATCTTTATCTTTAAACTAAGACCAGGAATTCTATCAACTTTCATAATGAATATGGAGCTATCCCCTATTTGAATATTTCTTGAAATTTTTTTATAGTTATTACTTATTGTATAACCTTTATCAGGTTTTAGATTAACAGTTATGTCAGGATTAGAATTGTTGTTTTCATTAATTATTGACGCATTCATAATATATATAAAGTCTAAAAGTCCCTTCATTTCAGACTTCAGTTGTAGAGTGACATTTAAAAATTTAATATTAACCTCATTTGTTGGTTTTTTCATATTTTCCCTCTTTTGCATTTAAGTTGAAAACCGAGGGCTTAACAGCCCGCAATGCTGATATATTTTCAGTAAGAAATATTGCACTTCCCTGTAATCGTAAGCCACTCTTTTGAGCCTTTTGATCTTGTTATTGATCCTCTCAGACATATCAGTGATTATTTTACCTATAAAATATGTTCAGCACATAATATCGCTTTCTGAGAAATTTCTTGCCCAATTTTACAAATTCATGAATTTCTAACTGTAGTGACTCCACATTTTACCCCAGAATGTCAAAATCTGTTTGGGATACTTTTCGTGCAAGAAAGATAAATAAAAGAGAATAAGCCAATTTGTCGATCAATCCTGTAATAATTAATGAGGTAGCATTCTTGAATATGCGAGAAAACATTCAACAAACCTTATTTTTATTTCGATTAAATTTGCAAGCAACTAATTTCTTTCGCCCAATTTTTCAATATTTTCCATTACACATCTTTATCAATAGTTTATTCACAACCAGCGAAATATTCTTGTTTTTAAAATTGCATTAATAGGTGTTGTAGTAAACAGACGTGCAATCCAGGGCCGTAAAAGGAGTTTTAAGATAATCGGCGACATATTCGCTCGATAGATCCGTATCCATATTTGAAAAAAAACTTTGCTGTGAGAGCGCCAATTTTTCCCATATATTTGAGAGTATTTGTCGATAATAAACCCATCTTTCATTGCTTTGCTATAAAGTGGCACACCTGGAAAAAGCACTAATGAATAGATCGGATTATACCATGGCCTTGGGAAACTCACTGCTAACTTCAGTGTTTCAAGTGTATCGTTTAAAGATTCATATGGATTATCAATGATAAATTGATAAGTAGGAGGTGGATTCATTTTTGACCGATATTTTTCAACAATTGCTATTGCCTGGGGTAATATTTTATGTTCTTTACTTCTATTATATAGTTCTGCAATACGTTCACTTGCTGTTTCAATTCCCATTGTCACATGAGCGCATCCAGAACTAAATAAAAGTTCCATCTTTTCTTCACTGATTGTAAGTGGACTGACTTGAGCGAAAAAAGGGACATTGATTTTAGTTCTGTATTTATTGCAAAAAAGTCTTAACGCTTCATTCGATCGAGCGGTGAAATTATCATCAACAAAATAAACGTAGGAAATTGGACAAAACTCCTCTTGGATCATTTTTAATTCTTTAATGATATTTTCTTCACTACGCCAACGTATAAGTTTTTGTTTCGGATATAGCGAGTGAAAAAAACTATTTACACAATAGGTGCAGTTAAATAAGCAACCTCGGCTGGTCATTATCATATAAACAATAGACTTTTTTTTACTTTTGAATCGTTCACCTTGAAATTGAATTATGGTTTTCTTTGTAAGGGGATTAATCTTGCCATCAGAGGCAATAAAGTGGTTTTCACAACTATAATCCGGGAGTGGAAGTTGGTTAAGGTCCTTTAGCAGTGGGCGGACGGAGTTTTGTACAATGCCACCTTCAGTTTTGAACCATATGTTTTGTGTTTTTAAATAGTCTTGATCATTTTCCATTTGATCTGCAAGTTCCAGAAGAGCTTCTTCTCCTTCTCCGATACAAATCATGTCGGCATATTCTAGGCATTCTTTTGGTTCAACAGTAGGTTGAATACCGCCCCAAATAATAGGTGCTGACACATTACGGGATTTTAAAAAGCGTGTTACATCACTGGCCTGAATGAATTGATTGGACATTAGAGAAAAACCTATCAGATCATCCTCTGATACAACTTTTTCTAGAGCATCTAGTACTTCTTCAGAATAGATTATTCGGAATTTGTCTGCAGCACTTTTGGATTCCTGAGGGATTAAAAAAATAAGTTTAACATTGTGACCTGCCTTACGTAAGCATGATGATAGAACCCGAATACCATAGCAAAATAATTCACGTTCCAACGATATGAGTGTAATATTCATATTTAGATCCTTTCAGGAAAACAACTTCAATTTTTTGATGCACATATAGTTACGACACCTTTTGTACCGTCAACCTTAATTACATCCCCCGTGTTCACAAGCTGTGTTATCCCTGACACATTTACCACTGCTGGGATGCCATATTCACGAGCAACGGTAGCACCATGTGATAGGAATCCTCCTATTTCTGTCACAACAGCTTTACAGCTTAAAAACAAAGGAGTCCAACCTGGATCAGTGTGAGGTGCAACCAGAATTTCACCAGGGCGGAGAAGATTAACTTCAGAAATATCATATAACACCCGAGCTGTGCCTTCTGCAACGCCGGGACTACACCCGATTCCGGATAACACATTTTTATCAGTTCTTTTTACCTCTGACATTCCATCTATAATTAGATTCGGTGTTTTTTTAGCTTTCCATTTTTCATGTTGTGCTTTACGTTTCAGAATCAACTCGTTTTGATTTGGAAATGATTTACTCTTTGTATTTAAACTAAATATTTCGGAAGATTTTAGAAAAAAAATATCACTTTCCTCAAGCATTATACCTTTTTTTGTAAACTCTTTTCCAATAGTTAGAAAATAACTACGCAGCAAGTCATATCCTTCCATTAAACGGTACTTCATATTTTCCCGCATTGTTGTACATTCACTATAAAAATCAAGTAGGCGGATAAATATTTTTTGATTAAATAATCCTAAAGTATTTTTAACTTCATTGATAATTTGTTGATGTTGCTGACGACGAACTAGTGGGTCTTTAAAAGCAATTATTTTTGACTGACTATTAAGAAACCTTCCTATGACATTAAGAACAAATGTTGGATCTTCATGCCATCTAGGTACTGAAAGTTCAAATTCACCAGCGGCTCTTGCACCGTTTGCATCCAAAAAGCTCTGAACCATCTTCTTAAATTCATCATCCTGTTCAATATTCATTAGAAGTTCATCTATATGTGTCATAGACGTATCAATCTTAAAAGAATTCAATAATTTTGAATTTGTCCTAACATATTCAGCCATTTTCCAGAGGCTAATTCCCTGGACAGCTGTCTGCAAATTTTCTTGTCCAATCATAATTTCGGGTAAAAGTGTTTCAACTTCGTTTGGCAGCCAACGATTTAACAAATATGACAACAATCCAAACGCACCAATCGTATAGGCAGTACATTTTAAATGCAGATGAAAACACTTTGTATTCCAAACAATAATTTCCTCCAGATCAGCAGTTGTTTTTGATGGAATCGGCGGCAACTTTTTTATTAATCGTGAAAGCCTTAGAAATAACCCGCTGGAATTTAACAAAAAGGTTATTTGTGCAAGACGAACCAAGAATCCTTTGGGTCGAGAATAAGATAGCTTGTCTAAAGGAAGCTGAACACCCAGGACTTTTCCCATAATTTCTGGAGTAATAAAAGGAAGATAACAAAAAGAATTCAGAAAATGTTCCAGCTGAAGATATCCTCGTCCGTTAATTAATTTAATTCCCGCATCTATTTTGGCAGAACTACCGGTTTGATTTAATACGACCTCAGGGTTGTTCATCAAGGTCGCACGAAAAACATCCCAGGTCAATGGAGTAATCGGGTCCGGCAGAACTTCTCCAATATTAGCCCTGGTCCAGATTTTGTTGTCTGATATAAGCCGCTCTGTTGTTATGATGGGTCTTGACTGCAGAAAATAAAAGTCTTTGCCATCAAAGGCCCACTCTATATCCTGGGGAACACCAAAATGTTTTTCAATTTTTATAGCTTCAGACACTAGGTGATTTATGCGAATCTCTTTAAACTTTGTCTGTTCTGGGCTGTTCAAATAAGTTATCCTGTTAAGTGCTGTGTTAATCCTGCATGAATAAGGGGTGATCTTTCCAGAGACAAGACGATCGCTAAGTCCTTCACAATATTCTAAGAACATATCTTTTCGATTATTACTACCTGGCTCCCTTGTAAAAAGTACACCCGCAAATTCAGCATTCACCATCTGCTGTATAACAACACTCATTTTAGATTCAATATGGTTAAGGTTTTTATCTTCTCTATAAACAATGGCTCGTTCATTCCATAGAGAAGCCCAGCATTTTTTAATTGCTTTTATAATATTATCCAGACCTGTTACGTTAAGATAGCTATCATAGAGACCTGCAAAGGATGCTCCCGGCAGGTCCTCAAGATTAGATGAAGAACGAATAGCCCATTTTAGGTCAGAACCATTAAAGAGTTTGCAATCAATTAATTCATTAAGAATTTTTTGAGGGATATTTTTTGAAAGTATTGCATTAACGATTGTTTCAGATTTTGATTTATGATTCAGATGTTTACCTTGTAAAGCGACATCAATTATTTGCTTTATACCATTCTTTTTTATGAAGCATTCATAGGCCTTTGTTGTAATAAAATATGTTTTTGGAATATTAAAATGATTATTCGATAATATTTGCAGGGTTTTCCCCTTATTGCCAATAAAGGCACTATCCGTATTGCTTGAAATTTTAATAAAATAGTGAGAATTCATGTATGTTAGTTTTTTATTATGAAAGTTTGCGGACTTAAGGTGTTTTTATTAAAAATAGATTTTATTTTATACTTTAAGCTTCTTGCAATTATGTTTTTTTTACTTACTAAATGTTTATTTTCCCTCATTCTTTCTAGCACCTGTTGGGGCGATAAATAAGCCAGATCATTTTTTAATATCCATTCCCAAAAATAAAAATCAGTTGACCAAAACGTAGAACCAGATTTTGCCATTAAATCGAATGTTGCTTTATTTTCTTTTTCCCAGGCATTCTGAAAATCATTTAAAACAGATAGATCGTTTTCTGATAAAGCTTTCGCAGCCATATCTCCTGCCATTGTCCCGTATTTTAGCGCTGGCTCTATACCCATGCAGGTCCAATTGGTCGCCATTCCAGCTGCATCTCCGGCTATTATTATATTATTATTTACAAATTTATTAATATAACTGATTGGTATAGTACCGCTATCTATATATTCAAGCTTTGCGCCTTTTAAATATGAAGAATATGGAGTGAATTTATTACATGCCGCATTTAAAGAATTTTTAAATATACTTTTATCTGCTACCCTGTTGGTAGAAAGGGTAGCATATCCGAAACTAACCTTCCCATCAAATAACGAATAGTACCACCCACCACCAGACCCAAATTCTTCCTGGGGCCATAAAAAGCAGCATGGATTATCATCAATATTTTTAACGCCTGAAAAAACAGCACCATAAACATGACTGTAATTAGAAACATAATTACCCATAAATTTTTTAGCTGTCAGTTGTGATTTGCCGGAACAGTCAATTAAAATCTTTGTCTGGATACTTTCACCATTTTTTAATTTGATAATAACACGATTAGTGTTTTGAATAATATCAACCACCTTGTTATCTATTAAGTCAAATCTCTCTCTTTCCTTTATCATAGAGTACAGTTTCATACAGGCCTTTTGATAATCCAATGCAACTAATGGGTAATCAGAAAAATGATATTTAGCTAAACTGCCTTGATAGTTATGAAAGAAAAAACTAGAGTAACTTCCCTTGATACAATCGACTAAATTGAACTTTTTAACAACATCAGAAAAGGTTAGGGGAGAGGGATTGTTTGCGCCAACTTTATTACCTTCAATAAGTGCTAAAGATATATTGAACTGCTTGGAAATAGCGAGAGCTGCAGAGAGACCTGCAATCCCTGCCCCTATAATTATGATATCGTAATAATTTTCAGTCATAATTCTTTGAGCTACATATTAATAATTTTCAGTTTAGTTGCGATTAGTTGAGCACAATCCAACCCCGAATCCATTGCCTGTGGAACACAAGGGCCTTCCGGCATTACAGAATCACCTACACAATATAGATTAGTAATTGGAGATTGATTTGGAAAGCGTTTGCAATTTAACTCCGGTGAAACTCCAAAAACATAAGGTGAAAACCCAAATTCTTGTTCATAACGAATTGGATCATAAACAGTATAGCTGGTTATAGCTTTTGAAAATCCTTTAAATAACTTTTCCAGACCATCATACATGACTTTTTGAACCTGTACATCCAAACAGGCAGCGGTTACCTGACCCCGAGGGTAGTAGAATTGCAATGTTGCTCTACAATCTCCTTTTAAATAAGGCTCAATATTTGAAGGCACATGAAGTATGAACATTGATTGACTCGAAAAGGATCCTTTTTCCAGGGTTTGAAATTCCTTGTTGACATCATAAGACACTAAAAAAACGGCAAACTCTTTTGGGATTTTAAAAGAACGCGAGAATGTAAGGAAAATATTGGCCACTTGCAAGGTTGTTTTAATTTCTTTCACTTCTTCATAATAGTCGACAGGCCAGTTTCCCGAGTCTGTTAACTTTAATACTGTATTTCGTAAACCAGCATTACTTACTATCACATCGCCGCTGTATTCTCCCCGATTCGTTTTTACCGCCACAGCACATCCATTCTTCACTAAAATTTTGTTAACCTTTTCATTAAAAACAATTTCTCCATTTTTCGCTGCCAAGTCAAAAAGAGTAGTTGAGATTTTCCCATTTCCTCCAGGAAAATATTCAGGATTCATTGCTTTATATTTAACAATTGGACTTTTTTTGGACAAAGATTGAGAAGGCAAACAATAGGGGCTTATTCCGGACACGCCAACAGTTACATCAAAAAACCGGCGCATAGTCTTATTTGCAACTATTTTATCAAAGACTTGACCAATAGATTCGTACCTTTCAAAAGTTGAGGTGTCAGATAGGATGCGCGAGCGATACATAAATAGAAGGATTTCCCACCATGAGACCCCACAAGTTCTCAGCTCCCATAAAGTTTTCAAACCAATGGGAATTGATACTATATGTTCACCGATTTTCACACCGCAGCGAACTGGAATTGTATGACATTTGACACCAAATGTTTGGCGTAAATGATCGAATACTCCACCACCAACGTAGATCGCTCCAATTTCGTATTTTAAACCATTAATCATTCTTGTAGAACAACGGCCACCTATTGCAGCGGTTTGTTCTAGTAATAAAAATGGTATCCCCTGTTGGCTGAGATAGGCAGCAGTCGTTAGTCCTCCTATTCCAGCACCGATAATTATGACAGGATATTTTTTCATTCTAAATCACACCAACCCATTTTAAGTGATTGTTTAAATATGCTATCAGCGGAAATGAGAATTTCTTAGCAGGTAATTTATACGAAATTCGCATAAGGTTCTGCTTGATATAAAAGTTACGAGTAAATCGATTGAATTCTCGAAATGCTTGTTTTTTATCTGTGAAGAATAATGCTGCGATTTTTCCGGATATCAGAGCTGCAGAAACACCGTTTAAATAAAATGGATCGATCATGCCGCTTATTGTGCCTGCTAAAACAATTCCATTTTTTACGAGTTTTTTTTCAATTGGGACGCAACCTGTAGAAAAATGCCAGTTATCAAATGTTAGGTTTTCGCTTTCCAACAAATGCTGACGAAATGCTTCAAGACTTTTTTTGTTCATCCCTTTTCTTGAGAACAGAAGAGCAAACAATAAATTTTCAAAGGATGCTAAATAAGCAAATTCATGATTTGTATATTTACCGAAATATGAAAATGCACAATTCGGTTTCTGGGTTGTTCTAGTACTTGTGAATCCCTGAATGATGGTATGCTTTATGTTTAGATCTTGGTATGGTTCATGCTCTAAACCGGTGGCCACAATACACTGGTGAGTTCCTGACTTTAAATATTTGCTGGTTTTTGAATCAAAAGGTTCACCAAAAAAAAACGCACGTCAAGTTTTCTAGCCTCTAAATACAAGTAACTTTCAATAGAAGAAGAACGCCGACCCTTTTCGCAGACAAGGCTGTTTTCAGGACCATAAATCTCTGATTTCCGTCCATAGAAATAAAAGGTGTGTTTCTCTAGCGACTGAAAGCACGGAGCAAGTTCAACCCCAATATATTCTGAAGTTTTATCTAAATCGAACGTTTGTAGATGAACAGAAGGATGCCAATCAGGAGAACCACCCACTTGATCTCTTCTTTCGTGAACTTCTATTTCAAAACCAGATTTAGCAAGATTAATAGCAGCAACAAGTCCTGATATTCCGGCACCGTAAATTTTTATTATTTTTCCCATATAAAATCACTTAATTTATTTCCTAAAATATTTCTTGCTTCATTAAACACAACACAGATAGATTGCAAAAAATATGCTTCTGGAAAGTTTATATAAATTATGACAACAAATAAGACAATAAAAATCAACCTATAATACTGCATGAAAAGAACGTTCGACAGATCGAAAGGTGAAAATTTTTATAATCTACAAGATATAATGAGTTTATAAAAAGTAAACAAAGATTTTGATTGCTCTTGAAAAAGTAATATTTTATTTTTTTATTGAATAAATACCTTTCACAAAGCCAACCCACCAATACATAAGGCCCAGAAACATAATTGGAAATATCACCAACTCTTTGAATACGATTCTTGGCGCATAACAAATAACTCTTTTACTTGTCCGCCACATTTTTATTAGTGGTAAAAAAGGTAAAAATAGCGGCGCTAACCACCATCGTTTAACAAAAAAATGTCCGGGAAGATCTGTTATTTTTAAAACCTGTGCAGTAATATTACCAAACCGAATCTGATGTTTTAAATATTCCGACATTTTTTCACGATGAAAATGTTTAATTTGTATATCAGGAGAAAAAACAATCTTTTCTCCTGCTTTATTTAATTTCCAATGAAAATAATAATCTTCCTGAGGATAAAACTCTGAATGATAACCTCCGTACTTCTTAAAAATACTTTTTTTATAAGAAATATTACATGTTGGAATACTTAACACTTCTCCGCCAGGAACTGTCGGCATATTATCACTAAACTCAATCATATAACCAGCGATACTTACCAATGTTTCAGGGTTACCATTAACAATCGCTCCACCAATAATTAAATTATTATCATTTTTTAAATATGCCTCCTTATATTTATCGATCCAGTCTTCTGGCACTATGCAATCTGAATCTGTAAAAACAATCACATCCCCTGCAGAAACTTTCACTCCAGCATTTCTTGCTGTACCTGGATCCGTCTTACTGTCAAATTTTATAAGCTTTACTGCAGGATAATCTCTTTCGATTATTGAAGCGGTTTCATCAGAAGAACTATCTACAACAATCACCTCATAGGCCGTCTTTGTTCTTTGCTCTAAAACAGAATTCAAACAAGTTCTTATTGTATTAGCAGAATTATATGACGGGATTATTATTGAGAACCCGATATTTTTATAAGTATCCATGATTCCTATACCACAAAACTGTTTTTTCTATCCCCTCATCTAAGCTGATTGGAGAATAATCAAATAATAATTTTGCCTTACTTATTGAACATGTCCTGCTCTCGCTTAAAAAGTTTACCCGGCTTTTAGTTAAAACAGAATCTATATTAAAAATTTTGCAGATAAATATCATACAAGCCGCTAGAAACATAGCAAAACTTTTTGGTAAAGATATAAAAAAACCTATCCTACCAAGTTTCTTCGCAATTATCTTTGAAAACTCTTTAACTTTTACAGGTTTTTGCCCTGCAATATTAAGTACTTGATTTTTTACACTTGGATCTTTTAAAACTTCTAAAAAGGCACCCACAACATCATCAACATAAACAGGATCTAAATAACTCCCCCCCCCGTTTATTAAAAAATATGCGCCACTCTTTATGGCCTTAAACAATCCTAAATGATGCATATCACCGGGACCATAAACTAAGCCGGGCCTTAAAACAACGCCATTGATTTTATTTTTAAGCATTGCATTTCTAACTAGCTTTTCAGCCTCAACTTTTGTTTCCTCGTATAAATTTGATGGTTTGAATGGCTCACTCTCATCACAACATCTTTCGCCCGTCAAACCCATAACACCCGTTGTACTACAATATATAAATTTTTCGATGTTACGATCTTTAAATATATTTAGAAGAAAATTTGTGCCCGTTATATTAAGGTCTGCATAATATTGTTCATCAACAGGCGCGCCACCCAACAAAGCAGCTAAATGACAAACAGCATCTATACCCTCTTCAATATTTTCCAAAGAGGAAGGATCTGTAATATCCCCTTTAAATTCTTCGACTCCATCTAAATCTCGAATATTTTCAGGCAAACTTTTATTATGGACTAAAGCCCTGACTTGATAGCCTTTATTTACAAGCAATTGGACCAGTCGTTTCCCAATAAATCCTGTTGCACCTGTTACTAATATCTTCACAAATCACCTCTTATTTACTCTTTTCCAATACCATACTTGAACATAGCGTTTATCATATAATAGTGTGAAATTTTTAAATAAAAGCTTGTCTGATTTTATTAAACTTGGAGAGTTATGCCATAATTCAAAATCTTCTCCAACTAGATGAAGGAAGGGCTTTCTAATTATTTTACATTTTATAATCAAAAGCTATGTCATCAAAGTCTTGACAGAAAAACCCCGGACATGCTTTACTTCAAAACAAACCCGAAGAGACACGCTCCAGCATAAAGCCAGAACAGTGTCTCACTTACAAATCCCTGTCTCTTTTTCTAAATTCCCAGATCTCCTCTAATCCCTAACTTCGTGTACCTTTCATAGAAGTACATTTTATTTTATTCACTTATACGGTCAAACCTTTTTATGGCACCTCTATTAGAGCCAGTGTTTTAAGGTGATTAATTAAATTGGATCATATTTTGTAAATATTCATTTCATTGCTCGAGATAACAAATTTTGCACAGCATGAAGAGGCCATCGCCAATCGGCCTGTCCCAGTACTATTCTATAATATAAAAAAACCAGCAGAAGAATTCCATTTGCAGGTTGAAGTATTGTCAATATGAATAATAAATAAGTAGGTATGATAAAATTGGGGATGGTTTCATGTAAAACCTTGTTAGCACTGTGATTTATAGAATAATAGGGATCTAAAAACTCTCCTGTTATTAATGATCTGCGTATTTCAGAAAAAGAGATCAAGAAGGTTATTATATAAAAGACTATTAAGGGAAAACTTAAAGCAATCCATATCGTCTTCTGACTGATTGACGAAATCCCTATACATATGGTTATTAGGACAGACCCGAGTGCTAATTTGTCAAATATAAGAGCTAAAGTGTATAACCGGTCAACTTTTACAGAGGATAAGCGTGTGCCTAATGTGTTAGTTTGAGTGCTGATATCCCTGCTACGGTCATATCTCTGATGTGCAATTTCAAGTGTCGCGCCGCTTATAGTATTTGCCATAACAAATATTATCATATCCCACTCACCAAATCGTTCGAAAGCTGCAAAAGCAAGAAGAACCGGCAAGGTCCATTGAGCTATCGCAGAAAAACCTAAGCCCCATATTCCACATTCTTTTAATCGCAGAGGCTTAAGCGAATAAGCTAAAGCAAAAAATATCCAAGCTCCCCAAAGAGGGATAACTGCCGGACGATTAATAAAAGGTAAGCCAGACAAAAGGGCTATAACTAATAATATAGATAATGCAAAAATTCCTTGGATGTAGCTTAAATTAATAAAAGCATTTGGTTTTCCCTGCAGCTTATCAATTGTACGGTCTCCCCAATCATTAGCGACATAACCTAATGCCGAATGGATTGACGCAAAAAGCATGAAAAAGATAAAATCAAAAACAAAGGACAGGGAGAAGTTTTTATTTATAACTCCTATATAAGCTAACAAAATACAAAAGACTGGAATTTTACCCGGTCCCCAATCTCTCCAGCGTATAAAGTCAGCTATTTTGTTTATCAATAGATGCATTTTTATGGTTAGTCACTTAAAAATTTTATATTGAAAAATTTAAAACTACTCATGATTTTCGTTTCAGCAGCATTTGTCCCAGCGCAATAAGTTTTTTATTTTTACCGCCAAAAATTTTAATTGCATCAAAAGCATTGTTCGTACATTCCTGTATCATCTGTTTCGACTTCTCCTCGCCATATAAAATAGCAAAATTACCATTATCACTATTTACTGATTTTCCCATATCTTTTGTTGACCCATTTAAATCTAGAAGGTCATCAAGAATTTGAAAAGCAAAGCCCAAATTTTTAGCATAAGACTCTATTGTCTTAATTTCGTCTTCAGTTGCATTCCCGATAATTGCCGAGGTTATCCCCGTGGCAACAAACAGAGAAGCTGTTTTATGTGTATGGATGAATTCAAGAGTTGCATATTCCATGGAATTACTGGATAATTTCAAATCGACAAATTGCCCTCCAACCATCCCGTTGATTCCAACAGCCCTTGCCAGCCGGCTAACAACACATACTTTTTTTGCATCAGGTAAAACCGGGTCACGGAGAACCACCTCGTATGCTTTAGTCAAAAGACCAATCGTTGCAAGTGCCGCAACATCCTGTCCATAAACTACATGATTAGCTGCTTTTCCACGTCTTATATCAGCATTGTCCATATGTGGAAGATCATCCATAATCAATGAGGCGGTATGAATCATTTCCAAAGAACAGGCAAGTGGGATCAGATTTTCTTCAGGAACATCAAACAATTCACCAACTAAAAAACAAAACAGAGGGCGGATCCTTTTTCCTCCGGAAAAGAGTGAATAGTCTATTGCTTCAAATAAAGTATTCAATAAGAGTTCGTCATTTTTTAAGTATAGCTGGAGTTGTAAATCAACCAGCTCTTTTTTTTCTTTTAAATAGGCAAGTGTTTTTTTCATAGAGTCTCCATTTTATGATTTTCTATTTGCCCGCCACAGACTATTGATACCTGATCTGTCTGTCATACCAAAACCGGAGGTTCACAGAATACTTTGAGTTTTATATCTCTCTCTGACCTCGCAGAAGTATTTATGAAGGATGAACCTTTCATAGGTGGTTCCGAGACCTTCATGGCGGAAAATAAAATATTGTTTCTTGTTTAAATCAATGAATAACATGGCGGCAATCTATTTTTCTATTCTGTGAAATTTGAAAAGTGTAAACCGCTCAGAATAAAAGGGTGTTAAATGTTTAAATTGAAGTCTATCCAGCCAGTTTAAGCTAACTTCCTTTTTGATTAACTCAAATTTGTCTATTGGAATATCTGAATCATGATTACCGATTACCCAAATTGTATTATAATCAGAATGATCAAAATTTGTTCTGCCCATCCTACAAAGATTACAATTGTGGTTAAACACTAATTGATTTAAAATGACAGGTTCCGCAATAGCTTCTCTCACTGGCTTGAGATATTGGGTTGAATAACAAAATCCATTTTCAAATAAAAGAGGTCTGTTTTTATCATTAGACATTGGCGGATACCAATGACTTACTCCTGTTGAGAATAAATACATTATGCCTGAAAAAGTAAGAATTATTGAAAGTGCATACAAGTCCTTTTTGTTCAAAATGATAACAACAAGAAGAAGAAGGTAGGGAAACAGGATTAAAACAAATCTGTGATTTGTTAAGCTTGTCCAGAAAATTGGGCTGACCGATAAAATAATTAATGCTGCGATGAAAATAGTAATAATTATCCTGTTTTTTTCTATACTCATATCTAATATATTCATTTCTCTGCTTTTGAGAAATACGAAAACTAACAACAATATGCCAGGAACAATATACCTAAAAAACACAAATTCATGCGGGAAGAGTAAATTCAGTACGGTTAGTATAATAATACCTACTAAAACAAACTGTGCAGGAGAATTTATATATTGTTTTATCTTCGTCCTCTTATCTTTTGATTTAAAAGAAAACACAAAGACAGCCAGAAATACAATTAAAGCAATTAATAGTGTTTCCTTAAACCAGAAGTTAAAAACAACTGTTACAATTGCGCAACTTAATTGTTTTAAGTCGTGAAACATCTGGTAAAAGTATTGGGAAAAACTTGCTCCTTTAGAAATTACACTCAGACAGTTAGATGTCAACCACGAAAGGACAAGGAACACTAAAAAGAAAATTAGCAGTCTTTTAAAATAGGGTTTCCGTGAAAAAAGAACAATAGCAACATAGGGAAATAATAAAATAAAATTATAATCAGACAAAAAACCAAAGACAGCAAAGGTCAAAAGAAAGATTAACGCTTTTCGGTTTGGCTTATGATAATAGATTTCTCCAACCCACAATAATAACAAGGAAAACAAACAGACAAGTCCCCACATACGACTAAAAATAAAGAGATCAAGGGTCGTTGCAGAGAAAGCAACACCATAGCAAAATAGCGGAATGTTTTTATATCTTAAAAATATTTTAACAAATAAGATTATAAAAAGAGATCCGAACAGGTAATTTGCCAGCCTGACATACAGGAAATGGTATGACGGCATAAAAGTTTGTACTATTTTTTGAATTAGATGGTAAAGCGGTGGATGACCAATTCCAAATTCTTTTAATTGAATTATTTCAGAAAATGTGCACCGCTCAGCATAAACCCACGAAAAAAACTCGTCAACATGAAAGGGTTTATAATATGCTGCGATCCCGTAAAGAACACTGAAAATAAACCAGGAGATCAGAGCATGTTTTAATATGTATAAGCTTTTTTTATGAACCATAATCAGCTTTTTTCAGATGTTTAAAAAAGGAATAAGTTGTTTTTTCAGGAACACATTGAATCTCTTTGGTGGTTTCGCTGGTATCATAAATTCAGTTTTTAGAAAACATTTTATCGATAACATGAGATCCGATAAATCCAGTGATACCTGTAATTAGAAAATATTTTTTTTCCATATTAATTATTTAAATCAGGTTTAATCCCACTCGACACAAGCTTTTGAAGTGGAACAACATATTTGTATAACTGGCATTAGCTAAAGGACAAAAGCATTTCTCTTCTTTTATTTTTTTGCGCAGGGAACTTGCTTTTTCTGAAAAGAATACTTTTTTAAAGTCATATTTAGCGTCTCTCAAATTTCCAATTGGATCTGCTTTTATACAGCAGGCCCAAACATCGCCGTCAGGCGCGATTTGAGCAGAAACAATTCCTGAATAACATGGAATAACCTGAGAACGTGTTTTTAGGATTCTTTTTACTATTTTATAATATTCTATTCGAAAAGCACGTGTAATTTTGCCTATTTTATTAAAATCTTCCTGTTTAAGCTTTTTTGAAAGAAAATTAACAGCTTTTTCATATTCAATATATTTCGGAGAGATTCCCGTACCGATAGTATCCAGTTCTACGCGTTCTTCAGCGATCTCTGTGATATAAGAATCAGGACCAAGTTTTTGTATCTGGCTGTAAATCTCAGGAATTCTACTTACATTGAATTTTGAAATTACGGTATGAATACCAACAGAAAGATTTGAAATTTTTAAAGATTTTAAAGCAGCAACGGTTTCTATTGCTTTTTCATAGCTCCCAGAAACACCCCTGATAATATCATGTTTTTCGCCTATATCATCAATTGATACATTGATGACTATCCGGGCTTTTTTACAATGGCCAGCTATTTTTTTTACAACAAGCGGAATACGGTCATTCAAGAGACCGTTGGTCGGAATATTTATAATTGCCGGCTGGCAATTGTCATACAGGGAACATACTAAAGCTACAAGATCGTTTTTTAAAAATGGCTCGCCCCCGCTTATAGTTGCCCAAAACAGGTTTTTGCCAAAATTAGTAAATATGCGCTGCCACTCGTCCAGATTTAGTTCGTTTACTTTTTTTTTATAGATATTACATGTTTTGCACCTTGAATTACATTTATAACTAACACTCAGTGTCAAATTCATGGGAAGTATTCGAGGTATGCCAAACATTCTGGATGAGTAATATAGCGGGATTTTTGGTATTAGTTTCAGCATGGCTATTTTAATTCTTTAGTTGAAGCAGCAATTTTCCAAATATAAGGATTCCGTTTTAATACATAGAAATCAAAAAATCCCAGTAATCTGCCAAGCCCTTCCAGACAGATTGTTCCCAAAACCCAAATTAATTCTTTTTTGTTCCAGGATCGTTTTTTAAATAGAATAGTTAGGATTTTAAAGGGATTCTGAGTGCTAACTTCATGCTTAAGCTCACAATAAAGGTGTTTATGTCCTGCGGCAATTCTTCTCCTCTGCGTTAAAAAGTCTTTTATGTTTTCAGGCCCTTTATTCATAACCACAGCATCAGACACATATGAAAGACTATACCCCTTACTTTTTATCAACGCTTCAATATATGCTTCATCAACAGCGGTATCATTAGGAAGCGTATTGATAAGATTGCGAAATGCGACCAATTCTCCCATTTTTGGTGATATAAGCGAAATCTCATGATGAAGAGACCACATAAGATTAACCGCAAAACCTATAAAATTTGCTTTTGAGTTTACAGGAACAGGGCAGGCACCAGTCATTCCGATTTTTGGATTGTCGAAAGGGGCTATTAATTTACTTATCGTACCAAGCTCTGGAATTGTGTCTCCACTTTCCAGGATTAAGATATTACCAGTAGCCTTAGAAATAAATAGATTAATAGCAGATGCTTTACCCTCTCTTTTTTTTTGGGTAAAGAGTGTTATTCGTTTGTCTTTTTTAGAAAACTGAAGTGTTTTTTCTACAGTATTGTCCGTACATCCCGAGGCAACAACAATAATTTCTTTTAGGTGACAGTTAACAAAATCCTGCTTTAAGAGGGCATCAAGCAATTGACCAATAGTTGCCTCCTCATTATAAGCCATAATGCCAATCGAAATATTTAAGTTCATTGACGAGTGCTTCCAGAATTATTCACTTTGACTTCTCTTTTTCCTATTAAAATACTCTATATATATCGGAACATATGCTATTTTAAGTAGTATTATTTATATTTGTTATTAAATTTAGCATATAATTATTAATAAGAATTTTTTGTGCTAACCAAAAGCAGATTTTGAGAATTATCAGAAGTGACGTGCTTATTTTATAGATGAGGATATTGACTATGAATCTGGTGATTTAACAACCTTACCTGCTTCACGTCGACTGTTATTGACAGGATATTTTTTGACAAAATCGCTATAGTCTTTAAAAAGGTATTTTAAATGTTTTAATATTTCAAATATTGGTGCACGGCATCTTAGTGTTAACCAAAAAGCCTCAAATATTACATTCCTGGAAATCTTTGAATAACCGTGTTCTCTTTCTTTGAAAACAATCGGGATTTCGATAACTCGAAATCCATGCTTAAAACATAAATAGGCCATTTCTATCTGAAAAGCATAACCATCGGATTTGATTTGTTTTAAATCAATTGTCTCAAGTACTTTCCTTCGGTAACACCGATAGCCTGCTGTAAAATCCCAGAGAGGTTTTACCAGAACATATGATATATATATGTTGGCGAGTTTGCTAAGTATAAGCCTTCGAAATCTCCAACCGGAAACTCGAATGCCATTTTGATATCTACTTCCGATAACCAGGTCTGCTTTTTTTGAAGCATTAATAAAGTCTTTTAAACATTCTGGGTCATGTGAAAAATCAGCATCCATTTCAAAAATTAAATCAGCGCCATTTGCAAGCGCTAGCTTAAAACCTTCAACATATGCTGTACCCAAACCAGCCTTACAAGGTCTGTGAATAGCTTGGACACGGCTATTTTTAATTGTTAACTCATTTATAACTGCTCCGGTTCCGTCTGGAGAGTTATCGTCAACAACAATAATATGAAAATCAGGATAGAGTGTTAATATTTTTTCTATTAAGATAGAAATATTATTTTTTTCATTATAGGTGGGTATAACAATTGTTTTTCGTTCAGACATTGTTCTTTTCTTTTATTGACTTGCTAAAAGCCGATAGGTTTATTTGTTAACCGTCTATATTTAATGATTTACAGTCTTTATAGATAAAAAAATTTTTTTTTCTTATTAAAGCTTATCAATGATATTATTTATAATAATATCTGATTTTCATTTATTTGTATATAGGGTGATACACCTATATAACCCGGGGTGACGCACCTATATAAACCGAGGTGATGCACCTACATAACCCGGGTGCGAAAAAAGTTGGAATGTTGATTAATAACAAAGATTTTTCTCGTTATATTAAACCACAACCTGCCATAGGTAAGTGTAAATAATCTTAATTAAATTACAAGTCTAATTGCAAACCTCTTCCTTTCGACAAAAACTCTGTAATAAGATTCAAATAGATATGTTTTCCCCCTAGCTATTTTGTCTTGATTCTTTTTTTATGACATGTTTTATTATGTAAATCTTTAACGTCCAGAATAGAAGAGAGACAATAGATTGATAATACGTGTTTATGAAAATAATCCGCAGATGCGGGCAATTAATAAAGCCGTTGAAATACTGCAGTCAGGCGGATTGGTTGTTTATCCCACAGATACTATCTACGGACTTGGTTGCGACCTACACAACAAAAAAGCTCTGAAAAAAATATTTCGCATCAAGGAACTGGACGAGAAAAGCCCCTTAAGCTTTATCTCTCCTGATTTAAGCGAAGTTTCAAAATATGCAAAGGTCTCAAATCAGGCATATCGGGTCATGAATAAATGTCTGCCCGGACCCTTCACTTTTATCCTGCCCGCAATGAAAGAGGTCAACCGCTACATGCTTTACAAACGAAAACAGATCGGGATAAGGGTTCCCGGCAGCAATGTTTGTCAAATGCTTGCCCAGGAATTGGGGAACCCTCTGATATCAACAAGTGTTCCCCTTTGGAGAGAAAAAGTACTTAATTCCGGAGAAATCATCCATGACTATTTTGGTAAGGAAATTGATCTGGTTCTGGATATTGGCATCATGATTTCAGAACCCTCAACCATAGTTGATTTGACTGAAGATGAATTTGAAATAACAAGGCAGGGAAAAGGAGAAATTCAGCTTTAACTTGTTTAGGTTTTTCGCAAGACTCGCTTATCCTCTTTCCGAAAGGTCACCTTTGTTTTATCCAGATGTTCAAAAAAAGGAATCATGAATTTTCGGGAAAGTCCGGTAAGATCCTTAAAACTCTTAATCGTCAGCTCACTCTGTTCCTGCATTAAAGAAACCGCCTTTTCCGTAAGAACCGTCAGCGCCCTTTTCTCATAATAGATCTCATCGTTTAATTTCACTACAGCTTCTTCTCGTACCAGAACGTTAAGAATATTTAGCAGTTCTTTTTCATTTGTCTTCAGTTTTCCCAGCAGTTCTTTTACGGTTGGCGGTGTTATCCCGCCCTTTTTGTAAAGGGTTATTAGCCTGTCTTTAAGACTCTTCTGGGCAGACTTCAGGTTGGGCCTGTGTCCGGGAAGCGCCAGAAACTCATCAGTTAATACAATCTCTTTATTCTTAACTAGTCTTTCCATGACAAAAGAATAAAGTTTTGGCTCTGTTTCTTTAGGAAGTTTAGTTCGGATCTCTTCTTTCAGAAGACCCATTTTAAGCGGCTGTTCTTTATGAAAGGTTTCGAGTATTTTTTTAAAAGACAACTCCAGATCCTTTACCTTTGAGGGAAGCACGATCTGTCGGGGATGTTTATTATAAAGAATAAGCTCCCCCTGTGAGAACATTTTTTCTGTTTCTGCTGAAAGCTTCTTAATGTCCGTGCCGCACCTGATCTGAAGAAGCTTATAATCAAGCCCCTTAACCCCTGACTGTTTGCTGAAAAGAAGTATGATCTGGTTAAGGTCTCTTTGTTTCAGGATCTCAAGCGCTTTTATGTTTTCATCTGAAAACCGTTTATGCTTTGAGGGAAGGCTGTCGATTATTTCTCCTCCGCCAATGGTGTAGACAGGAGAATAGTTTCTTATCACATAACAGTCTCCAGGAAAAAGAGCTGTTTTTTTTTCAAGAAAGAGCTGCACAAAAGTACTTTCCCCGGGTTGAAGCTCGTCACGGTCCAAAAGCGTAACCCGGCCAAAGATTTCAGACGTGCCTGAATGAAAACGAATGATCGCCCTGTTTTTTAAAGGTCTGAACGCAGAAGATAAATGATGGAACCAGATATCAATTCGCCGGCTTGCAACAACAGTTTCAGGCAGCGAAACAAGATCGCCCCGGTTAATCCGGATCTTTTCAATCCCCTGAAGATTAAGCGCGGTTCTTTGCCCGGCAATCACTGTTTCGACCGATTCACCATGAACCTGTGCTCCACGAATTTTTGTTTTGATATTTTTCGGAATAATCTCAACTTCATCTCCGACTTTTAGTTTTCCGGCAAAAAGTGTTCCCGTAATAACCGTGCCGAAACCTTTCATGGAAAAGACACGGTCAATCGGAAGCCTGGCTGTTCCGCTCGAAGGTTTCTCCGGGATATCAGCAACCATGTCCTCAACAGCCGAAAGTAGCGTATCCACCCCCTCTCCCGTGGTGGAGGATACCGGGATGATAGCGGCATTCTCCAGAAAGGTATCCTTAACCTCTTTTTTCAAATCCTCTAAAACCAGTTCTATCCATTCCTGGTCCACCATGTCGGCCTTGGTCAGGGCAATGATGCCGTGCTTAACTGAAAGCAGTCTGCAGATATCAAGATGTTCGCGGGTCTGGGGCATAACGCCTTCATCTGCCGCAATTACCATGATCACCCCATCTATTCCGCCTACACCGGCAACCATGTTCTTAACAAACTTTTCATGGCCCGGCACATCAACAATTCCAACACGCTGACCTTTCGGAAGTGAAAGAGATGTAAAACCAAGTTCTATTGTTATGCCTCTTTCCTTTTCTTCCTTGAGCTTGTCGCAGTCTACTCCAGTTAACCGCTTGATCAGCGTTGTTTTACCATGGTCAACATGACCTGCCGTTCCAAGAACTATCTTTTTCATTATAAATAGCTGTAATTAGTTATAAATTGACTTATTAGAAAGCTTACAGTATCTTTAATTTTTTAGCATGTAAAGAAAATCTTTTAACTAAAACCTGTTTAATGTATCATAATAATTTAATTGATTTTATATGCAAAACAACTCTGCAAAAATTGAACTTCATGAGCTTTTTAACGGTAGACTGAACCTCTACCAGGCCAAAAAAGGATACCGATTTTCTATAGATTCTATCTTGCTTGGACATTTTGCCTCAAAAAAAGCTGTGGGTAAGGTGGCGGATTTGGGGACAGGAAGCGGCATACTTCCTGTGCTTTTGGCACGTCACCAAAAGGTGGAAAACATCATTGGAATAGAAATTCAGAAAGAGCTGCTAAAACTGGCAGAAAAAAATATTAATCATAACAATTGCCAGGGGAAAGTAACCATTAAATGTGCGGATATAAAGAAAGTAAAAGAAGTGTTTTCTCCTGAGTCCTTTGATACGGTTATCACCAATCCGCCCTTTTACAGTCTTGGAACAGGAAGAATAAATCCGGACAGCGAGAATGCAATTGCCAGGCATGAAATCAAGGGAACCCTTGATGACTTTATTGCCGGTTCTTCTTTTCTTTTGAAATTCGGCGGGAGTTTTTTTGCGGTGTATCGGCCCGCAAGACTTGCAGACCTGGTGTTGAAAATGCGAAATAACAGAATCGAACCCAAGACTTTTCAGTTTGTGCATCCAAATAAAAGTGAGCCCGCCAATATTGTGTTGGTGGAGGGAATAAAAGGTGCGGGAATAGAAATGAAGATATTGTCGCCATTTATACTCTACAAAGATAATGGAAAATATACAGAACAGGCAAATGCTGTCTTTGAAAATATTTAGGAGATGAAAATGAATTTTGAAAAAATCGGGCTTCATGCCCCTGAAATACTTCTTCCAAAAAACGGGACTGATATGTCGAAATGGTCTGTGGTTGCCTGCGATCAATACACTTCTCAACCTGAATACTGGGAAAAAGCAGGGGAGCTTACCGGAGAAGCGCCCTCTACATTACATATGATTATTCCCGAAGTATATCTTGATACAGAAAAGGAAAAAGAGCTGGTTCCTGAAGTAAACAGAAATATGAAAAAATATCTTGAAGACAATATTCTCGTAAAACAAAAGCCCGGATTTGTTTTGGTTGACAGAAAAACATCCAAAGCATCTTCACGAAAAGGTCTGGTTGTGGCCCTTGATCTTGAGCACTATGATTTTCGAGAGGGATCAAAAACTCTTATTCGGGCAACAGAAGGAACAATACTTGATCGGCTGCCACCAAGAATAAAAGTAAGAAATTATGCACCCATAGAATTGCCTCACATTATGGTTTTAATTGATGATCCAGAGGGGACGGTTATTGAACCTCTGTTTGATATGAATCTTGAAAAAATATATGACTTTGAACTGATGATGGGAAGCGGGAACATCGAAGGTTACCGGCTTGTCAAGGAGAATACCATAAACAGCATCGCAGAAAAGCTTTCTAAACTTGCCGATCTTGAAACTTTCAACCAAAAATATAATGTTAAGGATCAGCCTGTGCTGCTCTATGCTATGGGTGATGGCAACCATTCATTTGCAACCGCAAAATCAATCTGGGAAGAGTTAAAAAAGAACGCCAAACCTACAGAAGAAATCATGTCTCATCCTGCTCGTTATGCGTTGGTGGAGCTGGTTAATCTTCACGATGTCGGTCTTGAATTTGAACCTATTCATAGAGTTGTTTTTAATGTTGATACAAAAGACATGTTTAATAATATGGGAGAGTTCTATGCCGGGCATGGATCTGAATTATTAATCCGCACATTCAGTTCAAAACTCAAAGCAGAAACTGCGGCAAAAAAAGCAAGAGGAAATAATTTTCATGCGGTTTCGTTTGTAACACATGAAACCGATGGAGTGCTTGTCATTAAAGATCCAAAATTTACCCTTGAGGTCGCAACGCTGCAGTCCTTTCTTGACTCATATTTGGTAGACAAGCAGAACGCTAAGATAGATTATATTCATGGAAAAGAGGTTGTGTCAGAGTTGGGGTCAAAACTTGGAAATGTCGGCTTTTTTCTTGAGCCCATGTCAAAACATGATCTTTTTAAGACCATTATCCTTGATGGTGCATTGCCTAGAAAAACGTTTTCAATGGGTAAAGCTGACGAGAAGCGTTTTTATCTCGAGTGCAGAAAAATAACGGATTAGTTTGTCAGAATTTAAGAGTTCGTGTTTGTCTAATAAAATTTACTAAAGACCATCTAGACCATAATAACATTCAAAAGTTTGGCGCGAACTGTTGATTCTAGATTTATTAAGGTTAAGCGTGATATTCTTAACGATTCAGAGGTCATCAAAAGTCAATAGTTTGTTTTTTGATGGCTGAAAAATATACTTAAGTAGATATGAATTGTAAGCGGGGCAAGATTATTTTTTTTGAAATTGATACTACGAGGAAAACTATCAGGCTTGATGTTGACTTTAACTTAGGTATCATCAGGAGGGGGGATTTTTACACTTGTGTTTCCGATTGCTAACAGTAAAAGCCCCAGGATTACTATAAATAGTATTTTCATTTTCTTTTCCCTTAAAAATATTTATTTAATCATTATCTAAACTTTCAGAAATATATTTTTACTGTTAATTTAAAAGAATGCGTGAATCTAGTCTGTTTACATCATAATCAATATTTTTATTTAAGTATGTTAATCACCGCACTTATTTTCTGTGAAACTTCTCACAAAAGGTTATAGAAAATTAAAAATTCTTGCCAAATAAGACGATTAATATAATCTTTTTGTTTTCGGTGAAAAAAGCTGGTATTTGGTGAGTATTGAAAAACAGAAAACTATTGTTGAGGGGAGATAGAGCTTGAGGGCTCAACATTACTTCAAAGAACAATTAATAATAGTAGATTTTTAAGGTTGGCCAGACTAGCGTAAAAGATAAATCTTGTCCCTACCGCAAGGCCTATTTGATTAAAATCAAATTTTCGTATTATTATACACAAAGATCTTCAAAGCTGTTGATAAGATAGGTGGGTTTAATTGCAAGCTGGTCGCTTTTGGTTTTACTGTAGGTGACAAAAGCAGTGTCGATTCCCGCGTTTGTTCCGCATTGAATATCAAAAAGAGAATCTCCAATAAAAACCGACTGTTTGTTTGTCGCACCCAGAATAGACATAGCCTTGAGCGCAGGTTCCGGCTCTGGTTTGTGCTTTTCAGTCTCATCCGGTGTGATAATAACTTCAAAATAATCAAATATTTCCGTTTCTTTCAGAAAAATAGATAAAGAATTTATCTTTCTTGAGGTAACAATGGCTAGCCGCTTATTCCGTTTTTTTAAAATTTCAAGACCCTGCTTAACCCCGGGAAATGCCCCAAGATAGTCTTTATAGATTGAAAGCTGAAACCGCATGTGTTCTTGCTGTATTTCATCGTACCATTCGTTTGATAAAGGGCCCAGATGAAGTTCAAACTGACTGCGAAGCGTCATTCCAATACTTTTAATGAGCTCTTCCTTAGGTTTTTTCATGTTTCCATACTTTTCAAGGCTGTAAGTAAAACACTGACAAATAAGTTCCGTGGTGTCAAAGAGGGTTCCGTCCGCATCAAATAGGTAGTAGGTGTAATCTTTCATTAATTGATCCTGTTAAAATTAATCTAAGAGTAAGATTGTAGACTTTTATTGCTTTTCCTGCAACCTGAGATTTTTGTTGAATTAAAAATGTTAGCAGGATAGTTTTATAAAATAAAAACGGTTTAAATTTTTTATAAAAAAACCTAAGATACACAGCTTAAATGGAACCTTCTCTTATTAAAAATATAAAAAGTCTTTCTGTCTTTTTTATTCGAACAAAAGTGTTAAGACAAAAGGTTCCTCTTCTGGCAAGTTTCAAGCTTCTTTATTCGTGCAACCTTTCCTGCCTGGTATGCCCTTACTATTTAAGACAAAATGAAGAAAACGCCTGCATTACTTTTGATTCCGCAATAAAGGTACTGAACCAGCTTAAAGAACGGGGCTGCCAGATCATTGTGTTTGAAGGAGGAGAACCTCTCATGTGGAAGGATGGAGCACATTCTTTTTCAGAGCTTGTATCATATGCAAAAGAAAATTTCATGTGTACCGCTGTTACAACAAATGGAACGTTCCCCCTTGATGTTCCCACAGATATTGTCTGGGTAAGTATTGACGGTACCAAAGAAGTTCATAACAAACTTAGAAGCAACTCTTATGACAGAGTACTTGAAAATATCAGAAATACTTCTCACAAAAAAGTCTTTGTTCATTTCACTGCAAATAAAATAAATCAGCACAACATTGAAGAACTATTTACTGAACTTAACGAAATTAAAAAGGTAAAAGGAATAACCCTTCAGCTGGTCTATCCCTACAACCAGGGCGAAAAAGATCTTTCTCTTTCCCTGGAAGAAAGGAGGGCGGTGATTGAAAAAGCCATAAAGCTAAAGAAAGAGTACATATCCGTTTTAAATTCCGCAAGCAGACTTAAGGTCATGATAGGTAACACCTGGAAATGTCATGACGGTATTCTTATAAATGTAGACCCGGACGGGTCCGTCACTTCAGGATGTTATGTTAAAAACCGGGGGGATATTTATTGTAAAGACTGCGGATTTACCCCTGTTGCAGAAGCCTCCGGTGCCCTTGATCTGTTTCCCGGCTCAATTATGGCGGGCTGGAAAATATTTTTGAAGAATTACTAACAGAAGGTCAACCATGTCTTCAGAAATTTTAAACCATACGAAACCAAACCAATGGCCAAAACGGTTCAATCTGGTCATTCTTTTTTTTACCAGCAATCTGATCTGTTATATGGACAGGGTCAACATCTCCATAACCGCGCCATTAATTATGAAAGAATATTGCTGGGATGAGGCAACGCTTGGTATTATTCTGTCGTCGTTTTTTCTCGGCTATACTTTACTGCAGATACCCGGCGGCTGGCTTGCTGATCGTTTTGGCGGAAAAAAAGTTTTAACTGTGGGCGTTTTGTGGTGGTCTGTTTTCACTATTATTACACCTGTTGCTAGAACCATCACCGGGATGGCAACAGTTCGGATCTTAATGGGACTGGGAGAAGGGGTCAACTTCCCCTCCATACAAAGTCTGGCAGCGCGATGGGTTCCGGCTGGCGAACGCTCACGGGTAATGGGGTTTATCCTTTCCGGTGTTTCTCTCGGGAGCATTATTGCCTTTCCTTTGGCAACACTAATTATGACGACACTTGGCTGGCGATGGGTTTTTTATATCTTCGGTCTGCTTGGCCTGGCTTGGTGTGCTTTCTGGGTTTGGCTGGCAGTGAACACACCGGAAGAACATAAAACCATTCATCCAGACGAACTTGAAACGATTTTAGCAGACAGACCGAAAATTTTTCCTGTTAAAAAAGTTCCCTGGAGAGAGATCTTGTCCAAACCTGCGGTCTGGGCACTGATTATTAATCATTTCTGCGCCAGCTGGGGTTTTTTTATGTTTTTAACCTGGCTTCCCACCTACCTGATCAAGGCTCATAGTTTTTCAATTAAAGAGATGGGCATATATTCCATGCTTCCATATATCACTATGGTCATCGGCAGTAATGCGACCGGATGGCTGGCAGATTACTGTATAAAGCGCACCAAAAACATAACCTTGATCCGTAAATCGTTTCATACGGTTTCTCTTGTAGGTGCCGGGATTTTGCTGATATTTCTGGCTCAGGCAACCGGAAAATTTACGGTTCTTATTTTGATCTCTTCCGCTCTGGGTCTGATGTCAATAACCGGCAGCACAACGGGACCAAACTCAATGGATATTGCACCGCGATACTCAGGAATCATCATGGGAATGCAGACAACAGCCGGCAATATTGCGGGAATAATTGTTCCTCTTGTGGTGGGCTGGATCGTAACAACAACCGGGCAGTGGTCTCTGATTTTTTATATTGCGGCCGCGATTATGTTCTTTGCGGTTATCATCTGGAATCTGTTTGCAACCGGCAAACAGGTGATTGACTAAAAGATATTATTTAAAAAACAATATCAAAAACTTTGCGGGTTTTTTCTTCACCAAAGACGTCTACCATAAACGGATATCCGGGGTCATTGGTCTTCATCAAATTTCTTGCAGCTATTTTTTTCCTTATGCTGTGTTCCTTTTCCGTCTTGTCTAAAACCGGGACAGCTTTCTTTAACATTTCTATATACGCATTAATATATTCTTTCGCAATATTTGGCATGCGTAATATTCCCTCATCTGAGATCATGGCAACCAGGTTAAAAGGAGACAGCGAATATACTGTCTTTGAGGGCAGGTCAACAGCCTTATCAATTACGGTATCGCCAAAAACATCCAAAGCCTTTGTTCTTAGCTCACAGAGTTTGTCAAGATGCTGGTCAGCATACTCCCGATGCATAACAATGTCCGCTAAAGGAATAAAATCAAAAACCGGTACGTTCATAACAGAAGGCACAATTGTCGGGTTGCTCCACAGCACAGGAAAATTATATTGATCATTCGGCCAGGCCAAAGCGGTTGCTTCTATTACTCCTGAGTCAAAAATGTTTATGAAACAAAAGACAATTTTTTCCAGCTTATCTGTTTTATAAACCTCAAGTTCAATTAAGCCGCCATCTGCCTTTATGCTTTTTAAATCAGGGTCTATCTCAGTTTTTGAAAGAGGTGTTTTTGAAAATGCCTGTTTTGCTTTATTTATAAAATCTAAATTTAAGGCCGTACTTTCCCCTGAGTCAAAACACCAAATAGTTTATAGGTCTTTTAACGGTGTCTGTATTTAATCACTTTTACTTTTTCCAGGGTAATCAGCCCCTCTTCAACGGTCTCATCCAGAAAGGGCTGAAGCTTCTGCAAGTTTTCTTCCGTATCAACGATCTCAATAATAATTGGCAAATCTTCGGAAAGCCGAAGAATTTTTGCCGTATGCATCCGGCTGTCCGCACCAAAGCCCATAATTCCCCTAACTACAGTTGCACCGGCAAGGTTAAGCTCCTGCGCCTTTAAAACGATCTGCTCGTAGAGTGGTTTACCTTTATAAGAGTCTGTTTCTCCGAGAAAGATCCGAAGCAGTGTTCCTTCTTCCGGTAATTTCATATAATTACCCCTGTTTAAATAGGTTGATAAGTGCCTGAGACAGAAAAAATCCTGAAAAAACCACAATTATTCCAAGAAAATTATTAAGCAAAAGATTGTACAGAGCAAGTCCTGTTTCTCCATCCCGGAAAAGATTTAAGGTTTCCAGCATATAGGTTGAAAAGGTGGTAAACGCCCCAAGTATCCCTATAAAGATAAAGGTCTTAATATGAGGTGCGACCATAATATCTTCTGAAAGACACCAGATAAAACCGGCAACAAATGATCCGACCAAATTAACAATTAACGTTCCCCAGGGATACATACTGCCCGTAAAGGAATGAACCGCTCCCGAAAGAAAGTATCTAAGCAGAGCACCTATCGCACCGCCGCCTGCAATATATATAAGGTTTGTCAACAGGTTCTCCTTTTATCTGTCCTGACCAGTCGTTAATCTGACAATCAACGCTGCTAAGTTAAAACTTAATTTGACACTGACTAAAGTTTAGATGCAGTTGTAGCAACTTTTGAAATGTTGAAATTACTATAACCATGAGTAACATTAACAGCGTCCACATTCAAGACAATGGTACATTATGTTGACTTTAGGTTTTGTTAAGGGTACTCGTAGTTATGTGAGTTTATAACTGTTGAGCTCCCTAGCCGATTACTTTTTTCCCAGAAACTTTTTCTAGCACTTTAATAAAACGATCTATTTTTCTAGGGTACAAAAAAATACTCTTATTCTCATTATCGGAATGCCAATGTATCGAAACACCTTTTGCCCAAAGATAGCGTCCCCTCTCTATTTTCTCTATTTCTTTAGCAAGAATAATATCTTTTCCCCAGCGACTTATAACTATGAAATCGTTGTATATTGCTAACCTAATGCCCGATTTTCTAAGACCGTCCTTAGCTCCATAGCACCAAATAGCAAAAATGGGCGTTTTGCCCTTTTCTATTTCAGCGTTGCTTCTGGCAATTGCAAAATATATGCAGAGAAATAGAAGAAATAGATAAAACAATAATTTGGGTATTATTAGTAATAAGGTAGTGAATTCCAATTGTTTCACTTACTGTTAATAAATTAAGGTTTCTAAAGGTACACTTAACAATTTAGAGGTAGTCAAAAATTAACAGTAGCAATAATAACATTAACTTTCAACTAGTTGAAAAAAGTATAGTACTTTTAGATATGTTAAAGCCAGATTATGATTACTGTAAGATAAAGTTCAAGTTTTTACATTTTATCTAAACATCTTTTTTGCTTTTTCAAGATCTTCTTTAAAATCAACCTCAATACACCTGCAGCCCGATATATTCACAGGGAAAAAATCTACCTGATCATTAACTGCAAGTTCGATCCCTCTTTCAAAATAGTCGTTATCTTCACACGCAACAAGCTTTTCAAGAAAGATAGAAAAATCTTTTTCTGAAATAAGATTTACGCCTACAGCTTCGCCTTCTGCAAGTTTAACCTGTTTTGAAATCTTAATTATTTTTCCGCTCTCATCGGTAAGGTATTTAACCTCCTCTTCACCGCATTCTTCATTGTTTACACCGATTGCATTTCCTCCTTTTTGAAGTACCCGTGAAACGACTTCCTTGTCAAGACAGACATCACCATTTAACCATAAAAGATTATCTTTTTCCGTTGACTTAAGCGCAAGCATCAGACTTTTTGAGGTGTTGGTGGTCTCAAAGTCAGGGTTATACACAAAGGTTAGCTCCGGGAACCTTTTAATTATTTCTTCTTTTTTATAACCAACAACAATAATGATTTCTTCTGCCTTATTTTCCTTAAGAATATCCACCTGTCGGGCAAGAATTGTTTTTCCGTCAGGAAGTTTTGTTAAGGACTTAGGAAGTTCACTTTTTAATCTGCTTCCAATTCCCGCGGCTAGAATTACTGCTTTCATTTTTCCTCCAAGGTTGCAATTTATCGGACAATTATTTATAAGAATATGATATCCTAAAAATTAGGAAGAAAGTCAACAAGGATTTTTTATAAACTAAATCATTTTTTTAAATTTTATAATATTTATTCAGAAAGGATCTATTATGAACATCTTAATTTTTGGCCCGAACGGAAGCGGCAAAGGAACACAGGGTGCGGTTGTCCAGAAAAAATTAAATATCGCACATATTGAGTCAGGGCTTATTTTCAGAGAAAACATCAAAGGCGGAACAGAGCTTGGGAAAAAAGCAAAAGAATATATTGATCGCGGAGACCTGGTACCCGATGATATTACCATTCCTATGATCCTTGATAGACTGAAACAGGATGACTGCAAAAACGGCTGGCTTCTTGACGGATTTCCAAGAAATGGGGTTCAGGGCGAAGCCTTAAGTGACGCTCTTGAAAAAGAGGGCATTAATCTGGATTATGTTATTGAAATTTTGCTTGATCGTGAAATCGCAAAAAACAGGATCATGGGCCGCAGACTCTGTGTTAATGATAATAACCACCCTAACAATATCTTTATTGACGCAATAAAGCCTGCTAAAAAAGAAGGAGGTTTTGTGTGCCGTGTTTGTGGAGGCGAACTTTCTGCCCGCTCTGATGATCAGGACGAAGAAGCCATTAACAAACGTCATAACATTTACTATGACAAAGAGACCGGAACTCTTGCTGCTGTTGAATTTTTTAAGAAACTTTCCGCAGAAAACAACGGCTCGCCAAAAGTTATTGGAATTGACGGGAAACCTGGAGTTAAAGAGGTAGGTGAAGCCCTGGCTGTACAGCTGTAATTGGATCGTTTATATAACAAAAAGGAGGTAACGCCTTAGCAGGTGTTACCCCCTTTTTGTTTCCAGAGATATATCATTTTTAAGAAACTTACTGTACATAGTTCGGGAATTTTCGGTAGTTAAGATTGATTTCTTAATTTGTATTGCTTGACCCTATCTATGGGGCGAATTTATTCTAGACAGTTTGATCAAGGACCTGTCTGACTGTTTTTGCAAAATCCTGCGCCTGGAAGGGTTTAGAAATGAAGGCTTTGTTAGTAATTTGTTTAAATTTATCATTGTCAATAACGTCTGTGAATCCGGAAGTAATGATTACAGGCATATCCGGACGAATTGCAATAATTTCTAAAACCAGTTTGTCTCCAGTCAAATTAGGCATAATCAGGTCGGTTAGGATAAGATCATATTGATGAGGGTTTTTCTTAAAAAGTTCCAAAGCCTTAAGACCGCAGGACAGAGCTGTAACATTATATCCCAATCTTTCTAGAACAGTTGTCATTAAAGACAATGAGCGTTCCTCATCATCCACAATTAAAACCTTTTCTGTTCCGGTCGGTATTGATTCAAAACTTATTTTATTTCCAGACATATTTTTGAACTCCTTTAATAAATTGATCAATTTCCCAGACAAACATTAAGAGCTTTTACCTCTTAAAAACAGTTTAAATATAATTATCAAAGGTTTCTCAGTAAAAATTTATATGATTAATGTTTAAATGACTAATAATAATATGTGTTATTTGTGGAGTATAGTTATTTTTATGATCAATGTAAATAAATTTATAACACAACAAAAATCCTTAATCTTCAAAAAAATCCCCCCGAGTTTTTTCTTTCAGCTTGGATATCAAGCTGTTTTACTCCAAAACCCACAAAAAGATCAATAAATATAAAAATCCTCCACCCATACAACTTCACAGGCACCGTTGCCGGTATCCGTACGAGAGAGCGAACTGTTCCAGCTCCAGCCATCCTCTGCCCTGACAGAAACCAGATATCCTTCTAGCTCAACAACCTGCCCTGGCCTAACTTTTTTGATCTGGTTGAAAACAGTATTGCTGGCAGGAATCAGGTGCATATTGCTGCTGTGACGGACGATCTCTTTTTTAGCAATGGGAGGAGGAAGCCTGTATTTAAAGTGATACCACCGGTTTGACTGGGTAATTTTAATGTCTTTTAAAACAGTATCATCTGACATCGGCCCCCAGCCCAAAGCAAGATCAACGGGTGCAAGCTGTGCTTCACGACCGGTTCGATATTGACGCTTACTTAAAACCCTGGCTTCGAGATAAAACGTTTTCCTAGGGATAATCCTGTAATCTTTATGCTGAAAGGGCTCTTCCTCTGTATACGCCTGCCGGGGTTCCTCTGTAATAATCCCTTCCGGGCCGAGAGGGACCCATTTTGAGTTCATATATGTTTGAAACACATAGTAAATCAGCGCGAGAATTATCAGATATTTGAGAATTTTCATAAGCGTGATTGCGAAAATAGGACATTATTTTTAAACAGGTTGTCAGTGATTTTTTAGCACAATACGGGAAAAGACAAATTTTAATTAAAAGGAGGGGAGCCGTAATAGTTTTTTTACAGAAAAACAGGGTCTAGGGTTTCCCGCTTTTTATTAACTTTTTGATCTTATAATTATTTATTATTTAAACTGGAAAACTTATTTATAAGCTCATCAACCGGGCTTTTTGTCTTTTTCGGCGGTGTACTTTTAAGTGTTTGCTCGCAGATTTCTTTCCAGTCCCCAGAATTCGCCTCTATACCATAGCGATATAACGGATTTTTTTTAATATAGTAGTTCATCTCTTTTTCAATATCATTAATGGTAAGCTTTATACCAAAGAGAGAAAGAAGGTCTTTCTTTTTTTCCAACAGACCAACAGAACGAACCATTTTAAAAATACGAAGCAAGCTTTCATTTTCTTCTTCGTGTTGCTCCAGGTGTTTAAGCAACTTATCATTTATGATCATCTCAATAATGGTACTGTCATCATCGTTTTTAATCCCCCAGACAACCTGACCTGAAAACTCTTTGAGATTCTTTTTAAAAATCATCTTTTTTGTTTTTATTTTCTCATCCAGAAAAAAATTAAAGCCACTACTGTTCCAGTCAAGCGCCCTGATCATCTTTGTCTCATTGTTAAGATTTAATAACAAAGAAATATAGACGTGACTATAACGTTCTACTTTTCTCGCACTAAAATCGGTTCCATCCAAAGGCATAAATAAAGACCTCTATGAATTAAAAATGGTAGCTAACATTTTTATAAAAGCGGGCATTTGCCACCTGTTCTTTTATAACAGGATCTTCTGAATTTTTAAACTGTTTTACGAGTTCATCATATATAATCTTAGCTTCAGAGTTATTGCCATCTTTTCCCAAAGCCATTCCCTTGTTACAAAGTGATATTGCGAATTGTTGTTTTAGTTCTGGCTCTTCTGCGTCTTTTAGTTTTTCCAGAACATCATCAAAAGCCTTTATTGCTTCTGTTTGGTTCCCTCGAGCGGAAAGAATTGCACCTTTATTAAAAACAGCCTTTGCCACCCAAAGCTTAATTTCTGGGGCTTGCTCTTGTTCATAAAGCGCCGAAGTCTCTGCCAAAATGCTTACTGCTTCCTCATGGCTTCCCTGACGGCTGAAAGTGACCCCTTTGTTCAAAAGCGCCTTTACAGTCTGAACCTTAAGAAAAATATCTTCTTCTTCTCTGTACGCTACAAAAACTCCGTCATAGGTCTTAATCGCATCCCGGTTGTTTCCCAATTGTAAAAGTACGGTTCCCTTATTTACGCAAACACTGGCTACCTGTTTTTTTATTTCTAGTTCCTGTGAATCACCAAAAAGATCAATTGTTTCATTAAAAATAGCATGCGCTCCATCTATTCTTCCCTGCTGCGCGAGGATAACACCCTTGTTTGCCATTGCTTTTACCACCAGTACTTTTATTTTCCGGTCTTCTGCCGGGTGATATTTTTTGATGAGTTCATCATAATATTCTTTTTCTTTTCCCACATTTCCATTTTTTCCGGCTTTAAGTGCAATACTAAAAAGTTTTTCTGCTTCTATTAACTTTCCCATCTTTTTAACCATTTCCCTTAATATGATAGCTTTTTTAAACTTGGATCTTGTCGCACACTGCTTGAGGCTTCCCGGTATTTAAATTTGGAATTTTCCGTTGCCAGGTTTTTATAAGTTTTTTAGTTTTATTTGAACGTATTACCGGAAGCAGTATTTACTTTATATAATAATCAGTCTGAAACTTCTGTTAAATTCAAAATACCCGGTACTAAATATTTTTTCACATATGCTGTAACATATTTCTTAAACCTGTCTTCCGGCTCTTTATATCCAGCTTTTTTTAACCGTGTCATGTCTGCCAGAGTAAAATACTGGTAACGTTCACGCAACTCTTCCGGCATTGGAAAATAACGGATAACAGGTTCTTTGCCCAGCCCGTTAAAAACACCGTTTACAAGATCATTAAATGTATGTGCTCGTCCTGTACCGGCATTAAATATTCCGCAGGCGGTTTCATTTTTCAGCAAAAAAAGCGTAATATCAACCGCTTCATCAATATAAATAAAATCACGGGCTTGTTCACCGTGTTTTACATTTTCCCGATGTGACTCAAACAGTTTTACCGTTCCAGTTTCCAAAGCTTGCGGACAGGTATGAAAAACAACGCTCGCCATTTTTCCTTTGTGATATTCATTTGGGCCGAAAACATTAAAATATCTAAGACCGGCAACCTTATCAACCAACCCGTTATTAAGCACCCACATATCAAACATCCACTTGGAAAAACCATACTTGTTTAAGGGCCTCAATTTAGGGGTAAGTTCATCCGAATCAGAAAAACCTTGACTTCCATCACCATAAACCGCGGCAGAAGATGCATATACAAAACGTACCTTGTTCTCAATTGACCATTTGCAAAGCCCTATAGAAAAATTCACATTGTTTTCAAGGAGATAATCCATGTCTGTTTCAGTCGTGTCAGAACATGCGCCAAGATGAATAACAGTTTCTATCTCTTTTGCCTGCGGATCTTCCAGCAAATAATCAAAAAGCTCATCCGAGTGAACAAAAGAGTTATACTGAAGCCCCAGAATATTTTTCCATTTTTCGCTTTCACGAAATCGGTCACACAAAATAAGGTCTTTTCTTCCCTGCCGGTTAAGCTTACAGGCCACTGCGCTGCCGATAAAACCTGCCGCACCAGTTATAAGAATCATGCTGAGCTTCCTTTCTTATGATACCCGACATTCGGGGTTCAAAAGTTTCCTTGGTATTTTATTAAAATATCACATTATTTTGCTGATTACAAAATTTTCTATTGCGCAATTTGTAACATTAGCTGCTTCAATCATTACCATATGTCCGGCTTTTGGAACAATATGAAGCGTGCTTTTATTTATCTTTTTAGAAAGCTCTCTGGAAAGGTTAGGGTTTGTAATTCTGTCTTCCTTGCCGCAAATAATAAGACATGGGGTTTTTAATAAAACAAGTGCTGAACCGTTAAAAGATTCACAGGCCCGCATATCGTTATAAAGCGTTTTTTTACCATTTCTAAGCAGCATTTTATAACCTTTTTTATATAACGTTTCTTCAGCTTTTCCGGCATAAGCACTCTCGCACGAAATATTTATTGCCGTCTTAAAATCTGTTTGTAATAGATCCAGATACTCTTTTGAGATATCAAAACAAAGACCTGTTCCTACAAGGATAATCCCTTCTATTTTCTCAGGAAATGTTGAAGCATACTCCTGAGAAATAGCTCCCCCAAGAGAATGTCCCGCAAGATAAAAGGATGAAAGGTTTAAACTCTCGGTAAAATCATTGATCCATCCCGCATACCTTTTTGCCGAGTCAAAACAAACGCCTTCCGACTTCCCGTGTCCTGGCAAATCCGGAATAATAACTGTAATAAAGTCTGAAAGTCCAATAAGCTGATTCTCCCAAACAAAACTGTCTCCGCCTGATCCATGAATAAAGAGAATGGTTTTTTTAGCGTTAGTTGTTTTTTTTGATTTTCGGTAATAAAAATTTTTTTTATTAATTGTAACGTACGGCATAAAAACCCTTTTCAAAAATCTGCCAGATGTGCTGCAAAATAAAGACCTAGTTTTTCAAAAACCTCTGCTGAAGGAACCCCAGTTTCAGAATTCCACCCCAGTGCTTTATAGTAGTCCTTAATCTGTCTACTGCTGTCTATGGTTATTTTTTTAAATGGTCCATCTTTCAATTGTGGATCTCCAAGCACGCGTTTTGGAAGAGAATACTTCTCGACATTTTTTATCCCCTCCCGAAGATTAAAAGCGATCCTTAAGGTTAAGATTCTTTCTCCAATCGTAAGTACCTCTTCCATGCTAAAAGTTTTACCCATAACAAGGGAAAGATATTCTGGAACTGCGGTTGCCGGGCCGATATTGTTTACAAAAAAACATAATCCAGCAGAATTTACAACCTGGCCGAAACAGGACACATACATAGAGGATTCACCCTTTCCTGAATAATCATATTTATTTTTTATCTTTGGATGACCCAGTTCAGGAGGAACCATCTCTTTTTCTGCAAACCAAGAACCATATTCTGTATGTCTTCCTGGAGCAGGTCCTGTGATATAGCTTGCCGCAAGTCCAGGAAAAAAGCGGGGATCATGAAATGGAAGTTCCTCTCCACCACAGTGCATTGCAAACGCTTCTGAACCCTTGCCGATTTTTTCTATTGCTTTTTTTATTCCGTCAAAAAGTACTTCTCCGCCAAAATCTCTTTTTTCTGCAATCTGTTTTACAATTTCAACAATGGCCTCATGATTTCCCCACAAAAGTTTTACCCCATTGGTATCGTCTTTTGTAAGGATATTGTTTTCAAAACACTCAATGGCAAAAGCAATGGTTGCTCCGGTTGAAATTGTATCAATTCCGGCTTCATTACATATGGTGTTAATCAGACAGATTGATTCTGGATTGTCGTTTTGACATAAAGGACCAAACGCTGCCAGGGTCTCATACTCCGGCCGATATCCGTTAACTGCATACGGCCCATCCGATACGTTAATTTTTGCCCCGCATACAACAGGACACATCCAGCAGCCATACGATCTTGTTTTAAATTTAAGCAGCGATTTTCCGCTTATTTTTTCACTGGTTGAAAAATCCTTAGCCGAACCCGCCCAGTTTTTGACCGGAGCATCGCCTATGCTTACATTGGGTTCAAGACCTCCGGCCGTTCCCAGGGTCTGAAAAAAATTGTATTTTGCATTATCTTTATTGTAGTACTCTTTAATAAGTTTTCTTCTAAAGGTTTTAAGTTTCTCTTCCTCTGCAACAGAAACAGACCCTGAGCCTATTGCAACAACACCTTTCAACCGTTTTGAACCCATAACCGCACCGAGACCGGAGCGTGCTGCTGCACGGCCTCCGTCATTTATTATGCAGGACATTAAAGATTTTTTTTCGCCTGCAGGGCCGATAACAGCTGCTTGAGCCTGTTTACCAAAAAGTTCTTTAAATTTCTTTTCTGTTTCTGTTACATTAAGCCCCCATAAAAAATTCGCCTTACATATCTTAGCCCGACCTTTTTCAATAAGGACATAAACTGGTTCTTCTGAAACTCCGGTAATAAAAACAGCATCAACACCGGCCTGTTTAAGTGCTGGGCCAAATCTTCCTCCACTGTTAGCGTCTCCCCAGCCGCCTGTTTTTGGAGATTTGGCAACAACCGTAAAACGGTTTCCCCCTATGGCCTTGGTACCGGTAAGCGGTCCTGGCAAAAAGCCAAGTATGTTTTTTGGGCCTAAAGGATCTGCACCGGGTATTTGACGTGTGAAAAGATAGTATGCTCCGATGCCATACCCGCCAAGATAATCCGCGTATATACTGTCCGGTGGCTCCTCAAAGGAGATCTCTTTCTGAGAAAGATCGATCCAGGCTATTTTATGATGAACACCTTTTAACTTCATCTTATTTTTTAAACTTTTAGGATTAAATGTTTAGTTTGAAATCATTGAAACCAATGATTGTTTAAAGCATTTATAATATTTATATTCGTTTGGATAATAGATTTTGTAAAAAGAAGGTTTGTGAAAAGTTTCAGATAGAAAAATTTATCGCTGGATTAAATTACGGTTAAATAAAAGTCCTCTCACAGGCTACCCTAGATTTTTTAGCCAGTTAATTAAAGATATTTATTTTAGTATTTTTTTCATTTCTGAAATAGTTTTTTCGTAATTCGGGGTATTTAATATTCCGGATCCAGACACAAAAATATCAGCCCCGGCATCAGAAACTTCTTTAATGTTTTCCATAACGATGCCACCATCCACTTCGATTGCGATCTCAAGACCTGCTTTTTCTATTTTTCTTTTAAGGCCCCTTATTTTTTGAAGCATTGGCCTAATAAATTTTTGCCCGCCAAAACCAGGATTAACGGTCATAATAAGTATCATATCAATATTTTCCAGAATGTGATCAAGTACATTAAGAGGTGTTGCAGGATTTAATGAAACCGCAGCTTTTATACCTTTATCTTTTATCGCCTGAAGCGTTCTATGAAGGTGATAACATGCTTCTGCATGAACGGTCAGGATATCACTTCCTGCCTTTGCAAACGTATCAATGTAGAGATCTGGATTTTCTATCATAAGATGAACATCCAGAGGAAGATTTGTAATCTTTTTTACAGCATCAACAACCAGCGGTCCAATAGTAATATTCGGAACAAAATGTCCGTCCATAACATCAATATGTACGTAGTCTGCTCCGGCATTTTCAAGTTCTTTCACTTCTTGGCCGAGTTTAGAAAAATCTGCTGATAAAATTGAGGGTGAAATGAGTTTTTTCATCTTAAATTTCCTGATTAGATTGTTGTTGTTCTTTTTTATCCTCTACCTTTTTTTCGGTTTTTTTGGCAGGTTTTTTCTTCTTTAAATTAACACAGTTGTGTACCCCGGGTTCTTTCGGCATAGGCCTTACACCCTCGTTAACTCGAAGAATAACATCTATTATGTCGGAACATTTTTCTTTTGTCTTTAACTTAAAAACAAGAGTATAAATACCCGGCTCCGGGGGAATAAACTCTAATAAGACTGCTTCACAAATTGAATTAAGAGATTTCTTTTTCCCCCCTTTGCCCTGGTACCAGCTAAAACCAAAAAAATCGGTTATTGACCGTTCCTCAAAATAGACCGGCTCTTCGGAACTATCTAAAACTGAAAGCCTGTAACAATGGTGATCCGGATTAAACTGATTTTTATATTCCTCAAGAGAAGAAACTCTTCGTTTGAATGATATTTTTATTCGGTGCCACTTATTGCTTACAGAAACATCAAAGTTGTCTTTGATTTCAATATTATCTTTGCTGTGTTCTTCTTTTAGCACAAGAATTTCTCTTCCCTGCTGTTTTATTCTTTTGGATCTGAAAAGACATAATACTGTAATCAGAGGAAAAATTAATGAAAGCAAAACTATTTCTACAAGATACATTTGTTAATCCTTTAAAAACAATAAGCAGCTTAATAAAAAATAAGACCCGGATACGCTTTTTTGCGATTATATCCGGGTCTTAATTATAAACATAATGACGGTTTTTTAAAAGAGATTTACATATTTCCGGCATTCTCTCCAGAATTTGTTGTGCTTTCTCCGCCAAGCAGGGCTGCATCAATTTTATTTTTGTCAAACCTCCAAGAGTTTCCAATACGAAAACCAGGAATTGTTCCCATTTTTGCATGTTTATACACGGTTAAAACTGACATTTTAAGATAAGTAGCAACTTCTTTTGGGGTCATTATTTCTGACATTTTTATTTCTCCTTCTTGTTAAAAATAGCAAAGTTTTTTTAGTGTCGATTGACAATTGTAATTGTACTAAATATCGTATTGTTTGTCAATATAAAATACTATATTTAGTAATTATAGCCAAATAAGCCAAAGATTTGAGGTAAAAAAGAGGTTTGGATTAAAACCGTAGGGGTTTTTATTAAATAACAACAAATTGTTTCTTTTTACTCTTCTTTTTCCGTATTTTCTTTTCTAAGTGATTCAATATCTTTTTCAATAATTAAATACTTTTCTTCAAAATTTTTATATTTTTCATCAAAAGTATTAAACAAAGATTCAAGCTCATCTTCTTCGTTCTTTTCTGTTCCTTTTAGTTCTTCTTTCATATTGCTTATACTCTGTTTTCCAGTTCCAGACTTTATCTAGTAATAATACCACAAGAGATAATAGAATAACAGCAAAAGAATTAATTTAAAGTATAATAAATTTCATCTTTACAGCCTTTAAGTTTATTATTAAAAAACTCGATTTGTGCAAAAAGAAATTCTTTTGAAAGCAGATCTCCTGCAATAACATAAGCTTGTATTATTCTCATAAGTGCTGTCCACTCTTCTGATTGGCCTTGTTTACAAATATTAAAAATAGGACACTTCTGACATTGACTGCTATATTCTTCGCATAAAAAAAGCGGCACCAATGCAGCTTGTAGAATTTCTTGAAAATGTGAAAGATGAAATGATGTTTCAGAATATTTTAATATTCGCTCCCATTTTTCAAAAACAAGATCAAGAGAATCTTCTCCTTCTTCATATCTACTTTTCATTTCTTCAAAAGTCATTAAGATCATTTCTTTACCCGCTAAAAAATTATTATCACTACTATTAAATAATGAGTTATTTATTCCGTTCTGTCAATGCTGATCAATTTTACCGGAAACAAACAATTTGGATAATTGCTCTGGTTTTAAAATTGTTTTAGGCAAAGTTTTCTAAAGTTAAAGCTTGTTTAAAAGAACTTGCTGTTTAAACCCCAGTTCCGGAGTTAAGCACTATATCTTTTTATTTTAATAATCTATAATTATAGGCTTGCTGCAGACAAATACGAGTGGTTATCACAACTTAATTTTAAACAGGAAAAAACCTGCCATGTCTGAAAATCGTCCTTCTTATCTTTCTCTCTATAAAAGCGGTGAATTATGGAAACGAGCTGATGTTTTACAAAAAAACCTTTCCGCATGCACGCTATGTCCCTGGAAATGCCAGGCTGACCGAACCCGGGGTGAAAGAGGTGCCTGCAGGGCCGCAACCAAAATACGGGTCGCAAAAGCTATTCCTCACCTTGGTGAAGAACCCCCAATTTCCGGCACCAAAGGTTCTGGTACCATCTTCTTTTCCTTTTGTAGTTTAAATTGCTGTTTTTGTCAGAACTTTCAAATCAGTCAGGAGAATATGGGGCAGGATCTTTCGGAAAAAAAACTGGCCCAAAAAATGCTCTCTCTTCAAAAAATGGGGTGCCATAACATTAATCTGGTATCGGCCTCTCATTTTCTGCCCCAGATCATAAGTGCACTTTGTATTGCTGTTGAATCAGGACTTAGCCTTCCTCTTGTTTATAATACCAGTGGATATGAAAATCTTTGGACACTGAAACAGCTGGAGGGGATTGTTGATATTTATCTTCCAGATGCTAAGTATTCTGATGATAGTGCAGCACAAAAATATTCCGGTGTTAAAAATTATTCAAACATAAACCTGCTGGCCTTAAAAGAAATGTTCAGACAGGTCGGACACCTTAAGCTTGATAAAGATGGTATTGCTTTAAGCGGGCTTATTGTCCGGCACTTGGTGCTGCCTGAAAATCTTTCCAATACAAAAACTATTCTTAAAAATCTGAAAAACGCTATTGGAACTGAGCTTTCGATCAGCTTCATGTCCCAGTATAGACCCTGCCATAAAGCATTAAAAGATAAGGCTCTGTCTCTTCCTTTGTCAAAAGCAGAATATATTGAGGCCGTTGATTTTCTTTATGCTCTGGGTTTTGAAAACGGGTGGGTTCAAGACGGGGTGCTAGATGATAAAAGTTTTGTGCCTGACTTTAAAAAAAAGAATTCGTGGAATTAGGCCGAAAGGACAGCTGCTAAAAAATAGTCATCTCTCGTGGTTAAATAGAAAAAAGCTTAGATTAATATAGGTCGGCATCTGCCAGTCACGGATACCGATATTTTAATGAATTTTTAAATTAAGAAGGGAAAAAGGTATGGGTTGTTGAAAAATCTTAAGCCCTGGTATTAGAGATCAAAACAACGGTTTGTTCCTGACTCTCTTCTTTTAAAGAATCAGCTTAGCCAAACAATAATCTATGGGAAAGTTAAGATACCTCCGGCATAAACCCATTTTTCATTGGTTAATTTAAAAACATTGAGTTTTTTTGTTATATTTGGTATTATGTTTGCTTATAGTAAGTCTCTTAAAAGAGATATACGGTTCAGGGGAATGCATTCAAAGGGACTGTGAAAAGTTAAGTTAGCAGGGAGGGGCGATGTTTAAAAAAGGTCAAATGGCAGTTTACCCTGCACATGGAGTAGGCGTAATTGAAAGTGTTGAGAAAAAAGAGATTTCAGACACGACCCATAAGTTTTATGTAATGCGTGTTTTAGGTAATGATATGACCATAATGATCCCTGTTGATAATGCGGATCAGGTTGGTCTTCGTGAGGTTATTCTTAATAAAGACGTTGCGAAAGTTTATAAAATTCTTAAAACCAAGGAGCCTGCAGCAGACAGCCAGACTTGGAACAGAAGATATCGTGAATATATGGAGAGAATAAAGACTGGTTCTGTTTATGAGGTCGCAACAGTTTTACGGGATCTTTTTCTTTTAAAGCTTGGAAAAGAGTTATCTTTTGGTGAAAGAAGGATGATGGACATCGCAAAAAACCTTCTGGTAAAAGAACTTTCTATTGCACAGGAAAAAACCGAAGATTATATAGAAAAACATATAGAACAGATTTTTGAGGCTTAAGCTTTAGTCTATAAATTATTCTTCCATTAGTACTATTATTTCTCCGTTAAAATATGCGATAGAAAACTACAGTAAAAAAATTTCCACTTAATGAAATTTCTGTAAATTCAGGGATAGAGTTAAGTAGATTTTATCCTTTCCTTTTTATTTAAACTGTTATATTTTTGCTAAAAACAGATAATTTTATCCATAGATAAATTATTATGAAAGTTACAGCTGTAATTCCTTCAGCAGGGTCAGGAAAAAGAATGCAGACTCGTATTAAGAAACCTTACCTTGATATTAAGGGACAGCCGATGCTTTCTTATGTATTAAAGGTTCTTAACAGAGTTTCTGTTATTGAAAAGATTGTTGTGCCGGTAAGTCCCGGAGAAGAGGTTTTATGTGAAAAAGAGGTTTTAAGCGGGCTTTTTCTGGACAAAGAGGTGAAGATAATCAGTGGCGGAGTAACCCGGCAGGAGTCGGTTAGAAAAGCTTTAGATTTTGTTCCGGAAAGCTCAGATTTGGTACTTATTCATGATGGTGTTCGCCCTTTTATCACTGTTCAAATGATAGAAAGGGCTTTAAATGAAACATTAAAAAAACTGTCGACCACATTGGGTGTTCCTGTAAAAGATACAGTAACAGTTGTTTCAGAAGATGATAACCGGATACTTAAAACACTTGAAAGGAGCAGTCTTTACCTTATCCAGACGCCTCAGACTTTTGATCGGGAAATAATTATTGATGCCCACACAAAGGCATATAATGATGGATTTGAAGGAACAGATGATGCTTCCCTTGTTGAAAGGATGGGTTTTCCGGTTACGGTAATACCGGGGTCTTATGACAATATAAAAATAACTACGCAAGACGATCTTATTTTTGCGGAAGCGATTTTAAGTAAACAGAAAAGTATAGAAAACTCGGCTTGATCTTTTGGACAAAGGTTGGAAATTAAGGGTTCAATGTTTATCTGTTCAACGCTCAGAGTGTACGGTGAAAAAATAAATATTTTTTAAAAAGGTAATAATGAGAATCGGTACAGGATATGATGCACACAGGCTTGTTGAAGACAGACCTTTGATTTTAGGGGGTGTTAATATCCCTTATTCAAAAGGGCTGCTGGGGCATTCGGATGCGGATGTGCTTGTACACGCAGTTTGTGATGCCGTATTGGGCGCTTTGGGGCTTGGGGATGTCGGCAGACATTTTCCTGATACGGATAAGAGGTATAAGGACATTTCAAGTTTTAAGATTCTTGAATCTGTTCAGCAAATGGCAAAAGAAAGAAATTTTTGCTGTGGAAATGTCGATACTACTATTGTAGCGCAGGAACCAAAGCTTAGCAATTTTATGGAGCAGATGAAAATAAATATTGCTCACGGCCTGGAAATATCCGTTGAAAATATAAATATAAAAGCAACTACAACTGAAGGCATGGGTCCTGAAGGAAAGGGAGAAGGTATCTCTGCACAGGCTGTTGTCTTAATGATAGAGAAAGATTAAAATGTTATTATAAAAAATTTTTATTATCAGAGAATTAAACAGTTATAAATTTTTTAAAATATAATAAATTCTAGCATTTTGGAAACAGGAAAAAAGAGTTATGACGATTAATATTCACAACACCATGAAGAGAAAAAAAGAACCTTTTATTCCTCAAAAAGAGGGAAAGGTTACCATGTATGCCTGTGGGGTAACGGTTTATGATTTGTCGCATATCGGTCATGCGCGGGCAATGGTTGTTTTTGATGTTATTCACCGTTATTTAAGGGCGTCCGGTTATGATGTTACTTTTGTTAGAAATTATACGGATATTGATGACAAGATCATCAACCGAGCCAATGAAGAGTCGGTTCCATTTAATGTGATCTCTGAACGTTATATTAAAGAGTTTGATGTTGATATGGAAGCTCTTGGAATTATGGTTCCGGAACATACCCCAAAGGCAACCGAGCACATAAGTGAAATGATAGAAATGATAGAGGTTCTAATTGAAAAAGGACATGCTTATGTTGTTGAAGGAGATGTCTATTTTGATGTGAGCAGCTTTAAAGAATACGGAAAACTCTCTGGCAAGGATACCGATAGCCTTTTATCGGGCGCAAGGGTTAATGTTGACGAGCGGAAAAAAAGCCCTGTTGACTTTGCTCTGTGGAAGAACAGTAAAGAAGGCGAGCCTTCCTGGGACTGTCCCTGGGGGAAAGGCAGGCCAGGCTGGCATATTGAATGTTCTGTGATGAGCAAGAAATATCTTGGTGATACCTTTGATATTCACGGCGGAGGTATGGACCTGATTTTTCCTCATCATGAAAATGAGATTGCCCAGGCTGAGTGCGCATCAGGTAAAGAATTTGCTAAATACTGGATTCACAATGGGTTTGTAAATATTGATAAAGAAAAGATGTCGAAGTCGTTAAAGAATTTTTTAACCATACGTGATGTACTGAAGGATTATAACTATGAAGTTATCAGGCTGTTTCTGCTTTCCAGTCACTACCGGAGTTCTGTTGATTTTTCACATCAGAACCTGATTGAGACAAAGACTGGGCTGGATCGTTTTTACTCTGTTTTAGCGGATCTTGATAACAAGGATCTTTTTGCGGAAGATAGTGATGGTTTAGATGATGAAAAATTGATAAATGAGCTGGATTCTTTTTCAGATAAGTTTAAGGAAGCAATGGATGATGATTTTAATACCGCGGCAGCTATAGGGCATCTTTATTCCCTGACACGTTCTCTTAATACTGTTATTGACGCGGCAAAAAAGAATAAAGGCAAAATGTCATATTTGATCGCGGAGAAAGCAAAGAAAGTTTTTAATGAAGCAGGTAAGGTGTTTGGTCTTTTTCAGATGGAACCGAACAAATATTTTGATACTATGAAAAAAGAAGGTCTTGCTTCAAGCGGAGATTCTGAAGAGGAGATAGAGAGTCTTCTTGCCGAGAGAACTACCGCGAAAAAAGAAAAGAATTTTGCCCGTGCCGACGAGATCCGGGATATTCTCACTGAAAAAGGAATTGTCCTTAAAGATACGTCCCAGGGAACGGAGTGGAGCTTTAAGAATAACTAATAATTCATTTCTCACCATTCTCTTGTCAACATGGATTTTCAACTCGTATCTAATTATATGCCCAGTGGCGATCAACCAGCTGCCATTAAAAAATTGGTGCGGGGTGTTTTAGGTGGAGAAAAACACCAGGTGCTTCTCGGGGTGACCGGTTCAGGTAAGACCTTTACCATGGCTAACGTCATTCAGGAGGTGCAAAAGCCCACTCTCATTTTTGCCCCTAACAAGACTTTGGCTGCACAGCTTTACGGTGAATTTAAAGAGCTCTTTCCAAATAATGCGGTTGAGTACTTTGTAAGCTACTATGATTACTATCAACCGGAAGCCTATCTTCCAACGACAGATACCTACATTGAAAAAGATTCCTCCATTAACGATGAGATAGACCGGATGCGCCATGCAGCCACATCATCTCTGCTTCAGAGAAAAGACGTGATTGTTGTTGCCAGTGTTTCCTGTATTTATGGTCTGGGCTCTCCAAAGGATTATGAAGAAATGCTTGTTCTGGTAAAAGACAGGACAGATGTTTCCAGAGATGATCTTTTGTCCTGGCTGGTGGAAATACAGTACGAGCGTAATGACATTGATTTTCATCGGGGCACTTTCAGGGTCAGGGGTGATATTGTTGAGATCTTTCCTGCTTATGCGGAGACAAGCGCCATACGGGTTGAGTTTTTTGGCGATACAATTGACTCCATAACAGAGGTAGAATCTTTAACCGGAAAAACCATCCGCCGGCTTAAACATATTCATATTTACCCTAATAGTCATTATGTTACTACCAAGAGTAATATGAAACGGGCCGTTGAAAATATAACAATAGAGCTTGAAGACCGGATTAAATTCTTTGAGTTTGAAAATCAATTGATTGAAGCTCAGAGAATACGCGAAAAAACAAACTATGACCTCGAGATGATGCAGACCATTGGCTATTGCAGCGGGATTGAGAATTATTCGCGTCACCTTGATAACCGAAAGAAAGGCGAACCACCAGCTGCTCTTTTGAACTATTTTCCAGAAAATTATCTTCTAATTATTGATGAATCTCACATCGCAGTTCCCCAGATCCGGGGAATGTTTTTTGGCGACAGAGCACGGAAACAGAATCTGGTTAATTTTGGCTTTCGCCTTCCCTCAGCACTTGATAACCGGCCCCTCGGATTTGAAGAGTTTGAAAAAGCGGTTAAGCAGACGGTTTATGTCTCTGCCACGCCTGCGGACTATGAGAAAGAAAAAGCCGGTGACAACATAGCAGAACAGATCATTCGTCCCACAGGGCTTATGGACCCGGTAATTGATGTCCGGCCGGTTTCAGGACAGGTGGATGATCTTCTTGATGAAGTCAGAAAACAGGTTGAAAAGGGAGACCGAACCCTGGTGACAACGCTTACAAAACGGATGGCCGAAGATTTGACAGAACATTACCGTGAGCTTGGAGTCAAGGTTGAGTATCTCCATTCGGAAATAGTTACGCTTGAAAGAATAGAAATTATTAGAAACTTGAGGCTGGGAAAGTTTGATGTGCTGGTTGGAATAAATTTATTAAGAGAGGGTCTTGATATTCCGGAAGTTTCACTGGTTGCGATACTTGACGCGGACAAGGAGGGGTTTTTACGTTCGGAACGCTCGCTTATTCAAACCTGCGGGCGAACAGCCCGTAATGTTGATGGCCGAGTCATTCTTTACGCAGATGTAATGACCAGAAGTATTGAGGCAACGATTCGCGAGACAGTAAGGCGCAGAGAGATACAGAGAAAATATAATAAAGAAAATAATATTACTCCTGAATCCATAAAGAAGGATATTACAAATATTATGGGTACGGTATATGAACATGACTATGTGACCGTTTCTGTTGCTGCAGAAGATAAAGAAGGCTACCTCACAGGAAAAGAGCTGTCCATGCTGATAAAAAAACTGAAAAAAGAGATGCTTGAGGCAGCAAAGAATCTGGAGTTTGAAAAGGCGGCAGAGATCAGGGACCGAATTCTTGAGCTGGAAAAAGCGGAGCTTGAAATTTAATTAAAGATAATGGTACCAGTGATTTTGTGTTTTTAAGAAGACTAATGAGAGTGTTGAAAAACTTTAAGAGATAACGATTTAAGGGTTTACAATTAGTTAATCTTGTAATATATTTTTTTCCGTAAATTGGGAAAACGGACTTTTTTGATAGTCTTAATAGTTATGTATAACTTATTGTGCTTTACGAATGCCCTTTAACCAGTTGTCATAAGCTGAATCTAAAATGTCAGACTTATCAATTTTGTTTATATCTTTGAAAAGAAGACCCAAATGACACTCATCACCCATTTGTTTTTTCCAGGCAATATTACCACAAGCCTTAATGGTAGCTTTCCTTTGAGGATTTTGAATTTGAAATTGAAATGGTGAACCGGTATCAACACTACAACTTTGTAAAATAAAACTTATACCATCACGAGAGACATTGTTAGTTCTACCGGAAAATGAATCACCAGATGCCTTGAACTCTACGTCTACCGCAAAATTAAACCTAAGAAATTTTCGTCTTCTATCTAGCATAATAACCTCTTATTTTTCTCTGTTAAATGTTTTTATTTGGCGGTATAAAGTGTTTTGTATGGTTATAATCAAAAGAATTATAATTCAAAACAATATTATAATTAATCGTAAAAAAATTAAAGTTAATTCTATTAAAGTTATTACAACAATTTATATATTTTGTATATAGGGTGATCTCCTCAGAAAAATCCGGGGGGTGTGTTTTAAAGGAATAACTTTGCCTTTCTCGGCTGAGTTAACATTACTTCGAATATTTTCACCATTTCAGCATATTTTAAAAGTTAAGATTAGACAATAATCTGAATTATTACTGAACTTAAGAAATCATATATTATTATAAGACATATGGAAAGTAGATATTTTTAACAAATATCATTAACAAAAAAGGGATTTTTTTAAAAAGTGAAAATACCAACGTCAAACGGTAGTATTTTGTTTTATGAACCATTAAATTAAAAACAGGAATAGACCTTTTTATTTAATATATTATAAAATAAAAAGATTTGATTGTGAAAACAGGGGAAGAAGAGGAGCAGTTACTTATATAATTATATTTAAAGATATCAGCAGGATCAATTTTTGTTAACTATTTAAAATACACAGGAAGAAAGTGGGCCAACTTAGGGCCGTAAATATTTTTAAGCCAAACATAGCTAGATTTTGTCTGTACACAATAAATATGATATAATTATTAATTTACTAAAATAATAGGCTTCGACCTTTAAGATGGTTCGATTTTATTAAAATTTAAGCAGGACGGAGAGAAAGTTATGAAATCATTAAAAGAAATAAAATTAATTCTAGACCTTGGAAATGAGAGAGACAGAAATATTTATAAAGCAATAATGGATTTTGGAATAAGTCACGAAATCGAAGATGAGTCTGAGGCATTGAAAGCATTTATGCTTTATTTGCATTTTTTAGGAGCAGATATTGCAGCTTTGAATGAAAAGATAACAGGACTTTCCTGATAAGGGGAAAACAGGTCCTTTATTTTTTCTTCTGAAAGGTATAAACTGCTTGGTTGTGTTCGCGGAGAGTTGCTGAAAATTTATGAGTACCGTTATTTTTTGAAACAAAATAAAGATACTTGGTTTTTGCCGGATTAAGCACTGCTTTTATTGACCCCAGACCCGGGTTGCAGATAGGCCCTTTAGGCAGGCCAAAGATTCGGTATGTATTATAGGGGGTCTTTTTTCTTAAGTGTTTTGTTCTGAGGCGGGTATTAAAATTTGGGTCATTAAGCTTTACCCCGTAAATAACCGTAGGGTCGCATTCAAGGCGCATTCTTTTTTTTAACCGATTCAAAAAAACAGCAGCAATCAAGGGCTTTTCAAATGTCCGGGCTGTTTCTTTTTCAACTAGGGAGGCAAGAATAATAACCTCTTTTATAGTCATGCCCTTTTGTGCTGCTTCCTTATTTATCTCTGCACTGATGAGTCTGTTATGTCTGGCAACCATTCTTCTTAAGATTTTTTCTGGGACTGTTTTCCGGTTGAAATGGTATGTGTCAGGGAATAAATAGCCTTCGAGGCTTTCTTCTTCTATTCCAAGAGATTTAATAAATTCCGGGTTTCTCATCTTTTCGAGTGTTCCGGCAGCGGAACCCAGACCGGCCTTTTCCATTATCTTAGAGATGTCAAAAATATTTTTTCCTTCCGGGATGGTTACCGAATGAGTGATCACTTCACCCTTAATGAGTTTATTCAGCACCTTAACAGGAGACATGGGCATGGTCATGCAGTATTCGCCGGTTTTTATTTTATGTTCAGCATTTTTTAGTTTTGCAAGGAGGTCAAACCGGATGCTTTTCCTAATGACGTTTTTTTCTGCAAGAAGAAGAGCTACTTTTTTAAAGCTGGTTCCTTCTGGAATATTGATGGTGATGTCGATGAGTGTGTTGCCGTAAGGAGCGCTGCAGTAGGAATAAAAGTTTAGAATAAAAATTGCAGAAATGACGATACAAAAAATAATAATAGAGAAAATAAGTTTTTTCATAAATCCTGTAGATATTTAGAACAAACCGGAAAATCCTTTTTTGTATTCAGGACTTTCCGGTTTGTTTTAGTTTATAAGAGTTAAACGGGGTTGTACCTATTTTCTACCATTCTTCATCAGGATAGTAACCCAGGTATTCATCATAAAGGTCTGTCCTTCTGTCTGTATGGGGGTTGTTAAAGTCAGACCAGTGACGATAACGCGCGCCCATAACATTGATTTCTGCCATGACGATTTCTGTTTTGTCCGGATCGCCGGGGCCTGCCACGAATCCACCGCCAGGATCTGTGATGCAGCTGTTACCAATGTATGTACAGCCTCTTTCTTCACCGACACGGTCAGCACAGATACTGTATACAGCATTCATCAGAGACATTTGGGAAGCAGAGGTTGCAGCGGTTGGTTTTTCTTTTGTCTGCAGGGGATCAACAACAACCCAGTTTGTGCAGTCACAGATTATGTCAGCACCCTGTGCTGCAAGAATTGTTGTGACTTCCGGGAACCAGACATCGTAACAGATGCGGCAGCCGATCTTTCCAAAAGGAAGAGAGAAAACCGGAAAGCCAAGGTTGCCCGGCTCAAACCACATTTTTTCTTCGTTCCACAGATGGGTTTTTCTGTATGTTCCGATATAGCCTTCAGGACCAACCACGACAACACTGTTGTAAAGAAGGTTTCCTTCTCTTTCATTTATCCCGGCACAGATATAAGCATCATTTTTTTGTGCCGCTTTGATCCATTCCTGTGTGGTGGGGCCTTCCGGGATTTCTTCTGAAAGGGCAAAGGCCTCTTCTCTTGAATTAAAGATATAACCGGTATTGCAGAGTTCAGGTAGAACCATCAGTTTGACGCCCAAAGCACCGGCTTCATCAATCATTTTAAGGCTTGCTGCTACGTTATGGTCCTTATCTCCAATATGTGGCTCCATCTGAAGAGCTGCGACCTTAACGAGACTTTCTTTTCCAGGCTCTCTTTCGCCGGGATATGGGGGTACGGGTATTTGCTGAAACTTTGACATTGTATTCTCCTTTATTTTGTGACTTAAGTTTTAGGGTATATTTTCTAAATAATTTATTGTTTCGTATACAGTTCGTTGAAACGTTTTTTAAATATCATAAATTGTGCCACAGAGCAGGTGTTTCAGTCAATAACTTCGTGAAAAAAGGTACGGTTTGTGGGAGATGTTTTCAAACTTTCAAGTTGTTTAGACTAACCCCCTTATTTTTAAACTCCTTTGTTTTTTCATCAATAATTTTTTTTAACTCATCAGGGAAAAGATCGGAAACTAAATTTATGAATGGATAGCAGTAGCCGGCGAAAATAGAACCCTTTAGAAGATTGCTTCCCTGGGGGAAAAGAGAGATAAAAAGGATGAGAAAACAGGCCAGGATATATGCTTTTGCCGTACCGATTAAAGCACCGATTGTACTGTCAAGAAAACCTAATTTAATTGTTTTTATGAACCTATAGATTAGCCATCCAATCAGATTTATTAGCAGATAAATAGACAGAAAAAGGGCCACAAAAGCAACAATGTTTTGAGCCCAACTCTGACTTAAAAAAGATTTAAGATAGGGTGCTATTTTAACGTAATATTTGCAGGAATAAAAACCGGCAAAAAATAATGCAAGAAGTGGGAAGATTTCGCGTGCTGCACCACGGATAATGCTTTTAATTAGAAAAAACAGCAGAACAATTATTATTATCCAGTCGAGTACATTCAGAGGCATAAATGGCTCTTAATGAAACAAGTATTTAATGTTTTTTGATACCTTAAAAAAACTGGTTCCCCGGTTGAAGGGATCCCGTAAGAATTTTCTTTTACAGCTATCACAAAGTATAAAGGCAGCTTCCTGAAAGACGTCTTCTCCCATTTCTTCCACAGAAGCAAAAACACTATCCATTGCTTCTTCTTCCGGACTTGTGTTGTCTTCAGTATAAATAATGCCGTCAAAATCTGCAACTGCCTGAATATGAACCGTATATTTTGCACTTCCATCAGGTAGGTATTCGCCGCAACTATCACAAAGCTGATCTGCCATAAGTTTTATCCATCAAATCTACAAATTATATATTTCTTTTCCTAACACATTTATAAAATTCTGCTTTAAAACATTTTGTGCTTCTTCTATCTTATCCACCCCAAGGATGACGATTGCCTGGTTACTCTCACGTCCCAGAAAGGGGTAGAGATAATGTATGTTGATACCCGCATCATTTAATGGTTTTACTACTGCTGTCAGTCCTCCTGGATGGTCCGGGGTTTCAACCGCCAGCACGTCTGTTTCATAGACTGAAAAGTCATTTCCCTTAAGGATGTTCAGTGCTTTGGTGGGATCATCTACAACAAACCGGACTGTGCTGACATCAGACGTATCTGCAACAGAAATTGCGCGTATGTTAACGCCTTCTTTGCCGAGGATTTCGCTCATGATAGAGAGCATTCCGGGTATGTTTTTCAAAACAATAGAGATCTGTTTTACGAACATTTTTTATTCCTCCAGATAATTAAAGCCGGTTTCAAAAGCTTTGGTGTTTATTTTTAGTAAACGGGCTTTGCCTGCCCCGAGAATTTCAGGAAGATTTTTTATCAAGCGGTCAAATGATATAAGATTGCTGATACGGATAAACGCGCCTAGCATAATCATGTTGGCGACTTTGACATTGCCTAGATCTGTAGCAAGCTTTGTAATTGGTATGCCAAGTGTTTCAATGTCTCCCCGGGCAGATGATGCTTCCACCAGAGAAGAATTAAAAAGCATAAAGCCTCCCGAAGGAAGCAGGTTTTGAAACCTGAAGAATGATGGTTGATTAAGAGCTACTACGAACTCCGGTTCAGAGGCAATTGGTGAAGCAATTTCATCATCTGAAATGGTAACCGTACAGTTAGCCGTACCGCCTCTAACTTCTGCGCCGTAGGATGGTAAATAGGTGACATGTTTGTTTTCAAGCATTGCTGCTTTTGCCAGGGTCTGACCGGTAGACATGATGCCCTGTCCGCCGAAACCGGAAAAAATTGTTTTGATTAGCATTTGACCTCTTTTATGACGCCAAGCGGAAATTCTTTTGTCATGACATCGTCAATCCATTTACAGGATGCGATGGTGTCCATTCTCCAGTTTGTCGGGCATGGAGACAGAATTTCAACCAGGGTGAATCCAATATTCTTTTTCTGTATTTCAAAAGCTTTTTGAATCGCTTTTTTTGTTTTTCTGATATTTTTGGGTGTGTTTACCGCAACCCGTTCGAGGTAGACGGTGTTTTCAAGTCCGGACAGCATTTCGCAAACCTTTATTGGCGGCCCCTCGGTCTTTAAGTTTCTTCCGGCTGGTGAAGTGGTGGTTTTTTGTCCGACAAGCGTGGTGGGTGCCATCTGGCCCCCTGTCATTCCGTAAACTGCATTATTTACGAAAATTACCGTTATATTCTCTCCTCTGTTTGCGGCATGGATGGCTTCCGCAGTTCCGATTGCGGCCAGGTCTCCATCTCCCTGGTAAGAGAACACCAGATTTTTAGGCAGAACGCGTTTAACTCCGGTTGCAACAGCTGTGGCCCGGCCATGGGGGGCTTCAATCATGTCGATATCAAGATAGTTATAGGCCAGTACGGCACATCCTGCCGGCGGAACACAAATGGATTTTTCACGCAGCTTCATCTCGTCAATCAACTCGGCAATCAGACGGTGGATGATACTGTGTCCGCATCCCGGGCAATAATGCATAGAAACTTTTCTTAAAGATTTTGGCCGTGTATAAACCTTTTTCATCTTTTTTGCTTTCTTTTTGACTGATAGTAATGACGGGCAATATTTCGGGCCAGTTCTGCTGCTGCAGGTACGATTCCGCCGGGTCTTCCATAAAAATGAATAGGGCGTGATCCTTCAAGGGCCAGCCGGACATCTTCTACCATCTGACCGGCACTCATTTCAAATACAAAAAAATCACGGGTCTGTTTTGCCGCATCCTGAATCGCTTTAGTGGGGAATGGCCATAAGGTGATTGGGCGAATCAGTCCCACTTTTATATTCTTATCTTTCTGGCGCAGGCGTTTAATGGCTCCCTTTGCAATTCGGGCCGCTGTTCCGTATGCGATAACAGCCATGTCCGCATCTTCCATGAGGTAGCTTTCAAAACGTGTTTCTTTAAGCGCGATGCGCTGGTATTTTCGTATCAGTTTCCAGTTATGCTCTTCCATGTCCTTGGTATCAAGGATCAGGGATTTTATCACTCTGCCGGGTCTCCCCTGTGCACCGGTTAAGGCATATTTTCTTTCAGGAAGGGTTTTCTTTTTTTTCGGGATCACCACCGGTTCCATAAGCTGTCCCAGCATTCCGTCGCCCATGACCATAACCGGTGTTCTGTATTTGTCGGCAACATCAAAGGCCGCATAGGTTAAGTCCGCCATTTCCTGTACAGAGGCCGGTGCAAAAACGGGTGTCCGGTAGTCTCCGTGACCTCCGCCACGGGTTGCCTGAAAATAATCAGACTGTGCCGGCGCAATATTTCCCAATCCCGGTCCGCCGCGGACGATATTTACAATAACTGCTGGAAGTTCTGATCCGGCCAGAAAGGAGATACCTTCCTGTTTCAGGCTGATGCCGGGGCTGCTTGAAGATGTCATGGCCCGAGCGCCTGCAACGCTTGCTCCCAGTACCATGTTTATGGCGGCAAGTTCACTTTCTGCCTGGATAAATACCCCATTTTTGACTTCTGCGAGACGGCCTGACATGTACTCGGGAAGTTCGTTCTGCGGTGTTATGGGATAACCGAAATAACAGGTACAGCCTGCCTGAATAGCAGCTTCTCCAACGGCATGTGTTCCATACATGAGTTGTTTATTCACGATATACCTCAATCGCTGCTTCCGGACAAACAAGGGCGCAGATCGCGCATCCGGTACAGTTCTTATCATTTAAAAATTCAGCGACCACATATCCTTTTGCGTTGAGTTTTTCAGAAAGTATTATGGCGCCCTTTGGACAGTTCTCAATACAAAAACGGCAGCTTTTACAAAACTGCGTATCTATTTTTATTTTACCTTTTTTCATGATTCAAGTTTTTGAAGTTCTTCTTTAACAATTTGACTGATGGTTCCACCGTCTGCTTTGCCGGCGAGCTGTTTCGTTAGAGATCCCATTACTTTTCCCATTTCTTTAGGGCTTTTCACCCCGAGTTCTGAAATGGTTTTTATTGCCAGTTCTCTAATCTGTTCTTTTGTGAGCGGTTCAGGCAAGTATTCTTTTAAAATCTGGATTTCCTGTTCTTCTTTTTGGGCCAGCTCTTCTCTTTCGGCTTTTCGATACTGTTCTACGGAATCTTTTCGTTTTCTGATCATGGTTTGAAAGATCTGAATTCCGGCTTGTTCTTTAACGGGCTCTCCCTTTTCTTTTTCTTTTTTCTGAAACTCTGCCAGGGTCATTCTCAGGGTGGAAAGCCTTAAAACAGCCTTTTCTTTCATGGCTTTTTTTATGTCCTGGCTGATTCTTTCTTTCATTATTCTTTTTTCTCTACTTTGGCAGCTATTGCGGCAGCAGCCTTATTGTCTTTCGCCAGAAGCCTTGTTTGTTTTTTAAGTTTTGAGATCTTTTTTCTTAAAGTAGATGATTTTTTGCTGTCTTTAGCTGTTACTGCTTTTGCCTGTTCTGCTTTTAACTGTTTGATCTCTTTTTTTATATGAGAAATAAGAACCAGGTCTTTCTTTTTTTCTTTTTCAACAGGTTCTCCTCTTGCCTGAAGGATCGCCTTAATAAGCTCTTCTTTTTTCATGCCCGTTGCTCCGACTATTTCCGGGTATTCGTGAGCTGTTTCTCTTAATTTTACAACGGTTAATTTTTCAAGTTCTGGCCTGCTGCTCATATTTATTCCTCCAACCGAGATTAAGTTTTCTTCTATAAGCTAATAAGAATGAATATTTAAAACCTTTTTTGTTAAAAAGTCAAGAAAAAACAACAGGTCAGAGAGCGTTTTGACCTGTTTCTTAGTATTGTCCGGCAGGGTTAAGCGGGTGTTTTTTGTTTTGAAAAGCGGTTCAAACTTAAATATTTGCGATTCGTTTTTTTTAAATATAAGTTATAATTAAAGTGAAATTGTCGTGGAAACAGCCTGCTGTTTAAGGTTGAAGATGGTAAAGAGTAATAGTCTTTGCTTTCCTGGCTAGCTGTTTTAAATATATTATTATAATAATCTTTACAAAAAATATTTTAAATTATATTTTAAGGTAAATAGTATTAATTAATATCAATAAAGTAATATTTGTCTTGGTTAGAAGAGTTCTAATATTAACCAGGAAAAATTATTAAACTTAACAAAAAATTTAAGAGGTTGATATGAGCCATATTCCAAGAACATTTATTGAAGAGACCACACCGGCAATTGCCAGGATGCGTTCAAAAAAATTAAAAGCAGCGATTCTTCATTCAGGAGGGCCGGCACCGGGTGGGAATCGGGTGCTTGCTGGAGCTGCAAAACAGTTTCTTGACCGGGGAATTCAGGTTATTGGCTTTATAAATGGGTATGAATTTTTAAATGAGACCTCAATAGAAAACATAGAGAAAAATGTTCATTATATCGAAATAGATAAAAAGATTACTTCACAGGCGATTGATACCAGTGGTTTTATCCTCAGGACTGCCCGTGCAAATCCCGGCAAGGATATTCACAAGCCGGAAGACTTAAATGACGCTGAAAAAACAAAAACCCTGATGAATGTTCTAGAAATTTTTGAATATTTGAGGATAGGAGTGCTTATCTCAATCGGGGGCGATGATACCTTAAAAACAGCAAACTACATTTATGAGATCGCACAAAGAAGGCTCAAAGAAAATAAAAACATGCTTTTTCAGGGTGCGGTTATCCATGTTCCAAAGACCATTGACAATGACTACTACGGTATACCCTGGACATTTGGTTTTTTTACTGCGGCTGAAGCTGCGGGCAGGAACGTTCGCGGGCTGTATGATGATGCCAAGGCGACAAACTGTTATCATGTTGTGGAGCTGATGGGAAGAAAGGCCGGATGGTATACGGCAGCAGCCAGTATCTTTGCCCGTGGCACCCGGGCGATCATACCTGAAGATTTTGAAGGGGATGTTTCTTTTAGCTTGGGAAAACTTGCTCTGCACCTTATGGATGATGTTGTTTTAAAACGAGAAAATGAAGGAAAGGGATATGGAATCTTCTGTATTGCGGAAGGTCTGGCTGACAAGCTGCCTGAAGAAGAAAAATCAAAAATGGAAAAAGATCGGTTTGGAAACTTAAGACTGGCAGAGGCAAAAATAGGGGAACAGCTTGCAAAGGAGCTTGAAAAACTTTATCTAAAAAGGACGGGGAAGAAAAAAAGTTTTAAAACACAGCTTGTTGGATATGAAACCCGCCAAAACCCCCCCTCTTTATATGACGCACTTTTAACTTCTCAGCTTGGAGTGGGAGCCTATCGTTTATTTGAAAATGGACGTTTGGGAGAGATGGTTACTGTGCGGGATGATCTTGAGATAGACGGTATTCCTTTTTCCGAGCTTATCGATCCTGAAACCCTAACGGTCCGCAACAGAAACATTGATTTAAATGGAGATTTTTATCATCTGCTCCGCTCGCTGGAAGAAAACTTTTCAAGATAACAAAAAACAAATTTATATAAAAATGGCGGGAATGTTCTTTCCCGCCATTGTCTTTAAAAAAATTTCTTAATGGTCGTGTTTTTCGTTGCCCAGTAAGAATATCCACTGTAGAAAAATTTCGTTTGTTTCTTTATCATAATTTCTGTTTGTGTTTTTAAACTGAAGCCGAATCTGGTTGCTTTCTGTATATTCGTACGTCAGGTAAGCAGAAAGTTCTGTCAGGTGGTCGCTTGAACCCATCGACAGCTCTGTCGTGTGGTCAATTGAACTCGGCAGCTCAAGATAGTCGTAACGGCCGCCAACCAGCCATTTTGGCGCGAACTTGTAATCAATGAAACTGTAAAGGCCATAAGACCTTTCCCAGCTTGAGTCTTCTTCAATCTGGCTGGAAATAATTTCTGTTTGCCAGCGGATCACTTTATATTTTTCCTCAAATGGACTGAACTTAAAGGTCAGGTCTGCGCCTTGATAGTAAAAACGAAGGAGATCGTGTTCAACTTCGAATTTTCCGATAAGAGCCGAAAGTCCCCATTTGATATTAAGGTCTTCAGAAGGTTTTATGGTGTTGCTTAGTTTTGCAACATAGACAAGATCACCATAATCTTTTAGTCTTCCATATTCCTCATCATGTGCATCATCCTCTTCTCCGTGTTCATGACGGTTGCCGTTCAGGACCTGCAGGGTGTAGTCAAAATCTGAGCCCCAAAGGGAAGGGAAAGATCCGGCAACACCAATACCCTCATCAATGTATCCTTCATGACCCAGGTATTCACGATAGATCGCGGGATAGTCTACCTGGGGAAGCGCATGAGGATGAACCTTGTTTAATAGACCAAAATTTGCTCTGAATTTACCCAGGCGAACATCGGTTCCAAATGGAAGCAGGTCATACATATCAAGGTAGCCTTCTTCAAGAATTACGTCACCGTCATGATAAGCAAGGTTTATATGTGCTTTTCCAACGCCGTCGATCTCACCGGAAAAAACAATATCAACACCCCTAAGGCTGAAGCGGTCGTCTTCGGAACTTAAATGATGGTCATCAGAAAGATTTGCCACAAAATCACCTGCGATCTCGATCTGAGGTTTGATCTGTGAAATAAGACCTTCAAGGGCGTGATCATCTTCGTCATCATCATGTTCCCTGCCCGCAACTTCTTCTGCATGCTCGTCTTCGTCTTCATGTTCCTTAAGTTTGTTGATGGTTTCACTCTGTGTGATGATAACGCTTTTGAGTTCTCCCACCAATGCTTTAAGTTCCGCCATTTCTTTTTTTATCATTTCCATTTCCGCTTTACTTGCGTAATCTGCCGCAGAAGCATTAGCGCTAAAGAAAAAGATTAAGAAAATTAGAAAAAATAGTTTTTTTAAATACACGGTTTCCTCCTTATAAGAATTAGATTATAACTTTGTCATTATTTAACTAGGATTTTTAAAAACAGGCCTGTTTGAAGAAATTATTTTGTAGGCGGAGCCCGGGAGGTTAGTGCTGAGCCGAGGAAAAGATGGTTTAACTGAAGATTATTTTCTTTATATTTTTCTGTCAGTAAAAGGCCGGTGGTAAATATGCAAAAAGTCGTAATAAATGAGAAAAAGGGTGTGATGGCAAGCGAGACATGGCTACAGAGTTTGCCTTCATTTATCCATTGACATACAGGGCTGTGGTTAATGGGGTGTGTTTCGTGCTTAACGGAATCATTATGAAAAACAGTAACAATAATAGAACAGGTGATAAAAACCGCTATTGAGAATAACAGAAAAGACAAAAAGTGCTTTTTTGTCTTTTCTGAAGCAGTTGTTTTTATTAAGGTAGACATTTTTATTTGTAGGTATTTTTTTAATAATAAGTATACCATAGATTGCTATGTAGAAAAACAATATTGTTTTTTTGTGTTTCGTTTGAGTGCATATTTTATATATAAAGATTGCCTTTTAGATAAAAATAAATTATACAAAGATTAAATATAATAATAAATAAAATAGATTCGTTCCGGAGATTTTTCATGAAAAAAGGTAAGCTGGGTTTATTCTTTACCATAGCATTATTTCTTGTGAGTGTTGTTTATGCTGCAGCTGAAACAATGTATGTTTCAGACAGGCTTGAAGTATTTGTGCTGGCAGGGAGCAGCCCGGAATACCGTGCTATTACTAAAGTAAAGGCAGATCAGGAAGTTGAGGTTATTAACTATGAAGGAGACTATGCCTTTGTAAAGACTTCCCGCGGTAAAGAGGGCTGGATTCAAAAGCGGTATTTAACAAGTGAAACACCAAAATCTATTGTTATAGATACATATAGGAATAAGCTGAACATGTTAAAACAAAAGGGCAGCAGTTCTGAAAAGAAGATGCTTGAACTTATTGACTCTGTAAAAATACTTGAAAAAACCAAAAAATCTCAGGAAAAAACGATAAACTCTCTTGAGAAAAATTATCAGGAATTAAAAGCCGGTTCAGCAAACTTTTTAAAACTGAAAAGAAAACAAAAAGAGCTGGGGAAACAGTTGGACGTTAACAGCAAAAAACTCTCAAGTACGCTATTGGAAAATAAAGAGCTTAAAAGCCAGGCAAGAATAAAATGGTTTATTGCAGGAGCTTCCGCAATTTTTATCGGTTTTCTTATCGGACTTTGGCTGCAGAAGTTAAGAAGCGGAAGAAGAAGACAGATAAGTTTTTAGCGGTTCAACTCATCCGGTATGGACGGTTTTCGATCCTTTTTACTTTTTTTACTATCAAGGTTAACAACAGCAAGCCCTTTCTGATTTTGGCAGTGATGAGCACACCTGTTTTTTTTAAATGTTTAATTATCTGACTGTTCCATTGTAATCCACGGTTTATAAAGGCTATAAATATAATTGGTCATATGGCCACTCGCGGACTGGTTAAATGGCCATGGGGACAAGAAGTTTGCCGAAACAGGGCTATTGATTTAAATAAAAAAACATTAAATTACTATGTTTTATCCCCTAAATTTAATAATATTTTGTTGGCCTATTTTTTGCTTTAACCTTTATAACTGAAATTGATAGATAATAAAAACAATAAGGCGTAAAAAGAAGGAAAAATTATCAGGCTTTCTCCTATCAAATTATTTATCAGTCAGTAAAAACTGAAGGTATTCCCAGAGATTTCTTGACAAAAGCACCCTTAACCTTTATAATTTTATCTTGTTATGGGTAGCCTTAAACGGTTAAATAAAAAGGATCTAAAAGGTTCACTCGGGGCGCTCTCGCAGGTCGGAAGTTTCGGCTTTATAATGGCGGCAGCAATTTTAATGGGTTATTACTCGGGCTCATATATTGATAGAAAGCTTGGTACTGAACCTTGGTTTATGCTCCTGATGCTGATACTTTTCATCATCGGAGCCTTTATAAAATTCGTTCAGTCTATAAAAGAAGTAAGTGGTGAAAAAGAAGGTAAAGGCTAAAGGTAATAACTATTACAACCAAAAATTATGCCTCTGATCTTGGATACCCCAAGAAGAATTTTTTTTTATCTGCAGGAATAGCTATACTGCTTATCCTTATTTCGTTGATAGAGGGTGATTGGGCAGTAACAAATGGATTAATTGTGGGTTCCATTGTAGGCATTATATTTTTTCTTATTGCCTGGTGGACCGTAACTACGATTGTCAAGGAGAAAAAGAAAAAGTCCGGTAATCCCCTAATGACGATTCTGGCAATAAAGGTTTTTATACTTAAGTTTCCTCTGTTGGGGATCGTCCTCTGGTATGCCTTTAAATATTTGCAGATAAACACATTTGCGCTAGTTGGCGGTATCGGAATAACACAGGTAGCAATACTGATATCGGCCTTGAGTAAACTTCAACTTTCTGGTAAAAGAAAAAATGAGCGCTGAATCTCAAATTGAACACGCAGTAGAAGCCATTGAACACGGGGCTGTGGAAGTTGGAGTACATGCTGTCTCGGCGGCAGAATCAGCAGAGCCGGTACTGGAACTCCCCTCTTTCCTTGATTTTATCCCCGGACTGGATATGCACCACCAGTATTTCGGTTTTACCCCTCATGAGTGGTTGCCGGTGATCATGTCCTCTATGGTGGGGTTACTTCTGGTAGGTTTTTCCCTGTTTGCAACTCGAAAAATGCAAAAGGTTCCTACGGGATGTCAGGCTTTTTTGGAGATCGTGGTTGAAACTCTTTACAACTTTTTAAGCGATACCCTTGGTAAGCATGCCGGAAGGTACCTGCCGCTTCTGGGTACTTTTTTCCTTTATATTATATTGATGAATCTATGGGGGCTTATTCCCTTTTTGCATTCTCCCACAAATACCATAAATACAACGCTGGCTCTTGCGCTTGTCACCTTTGTTGTATATAATTTTGAAGGAATCAGGATTAAAAAACTGGGATATTTCAAGCATTTTTTTGATCCGTTATTTATGGCGCCGATTATGTTTCCGCTTCATGTTATCGGAGAGTTTGTGCGGCCGGCTTCTCTTTCTATCCGGCTTTTCGGAAACCTGACCGGTGAAGATCTTACTATTGCACTGTTGGTAAGTCTGACCCCGTTTATTTTCGGGGTAATACCGGTACCGATACATCTTTTAATGGTTATGATGGCGCTTCTTTTCAGCACCATTCAGGCGACAATCTTTACACTTTTGTCTGCGGTTTATCTCAGCTTGGCCATAGAAGAAGATGATCACTAGTTTTTATACATAGAGATATACTAAGTAGATAATATAAAACAAAACAACTTTTAGAATAACGATTAATAGGAGGTTAGGGTTATGATTTATTTTGGATTGATTGGTTTAGGTATATGTTTAGGAATCGGACTGGCAGCTCTTGGCGGCGGAGCAGGTATTGGCCGGGCAGTTTCTTCTGCTCTGGAAGGAACCGCAAGACAGCCTGAAGCAGCTGGTAATCTTCGTACAACCCTGATTATCGGAGCTGCACTTATTGAGTCTCTGACAATCTATGCCCTTGTTATTGGTATCCTTTTGATGGGTAAGCTTCCAACTCCTGATAAAGCGCTTGAAATTTTTACGATTATCAGCGGGACGAAATAATCGAACGAACGAATTAGAAATTAATTATTAAATATATCTAAAAGAATATTATGGAATTACTAGCACCGCTTGGCCTGAACTTTAAACTGGTCGGAATACAGTTGTTTGGTTTTATTATTCTCTTTTTTCTTCTCAAGAAATTTTTGTGGGGAAGAGTTCTGGACATGATCCAGGAGAGGGGAGATGAAATTAGAAAAGCGTATGAAAAAAACGAAAAAACGCATGATGCGGCTAATGATCTGAAGGCTGAGTATGAAAAAAGACTTCAGGAGGCCAAAAAGGAAGCTGAGGTAATAGTACAGCAGTCCGTAGAAAAGGCAGAAAAAGCCGGACAGGAAGTAATAGAAAAAACCCGTCAGGAAGCCGAGCTTATTAAGAAAAAGGGTCTTGCTGAGATAGAGCAGGAAAAGAGCCGGGTTTTGTCTGAGATCCGAACGGATGTTGTTGAGCTTTCAATGGAAATCGCAAAAGAAATTATTGAAAAGACTGTTGACCAGAAGGTTTCGGAAGAACTGACTGATAATGCGATCAAAAAAATAGGCGGGGTATCTTTTCAATGATCAGGCGTGTAACCAGACGTTATGTAAAAGGTCTTTTGCAGGCAGCAATAGAGGCTAACTGTGTAGAGACAATTGAGAAGTCTTTGAAAGAGTTTGACCGGATTTTCAGGGAGAACAGGAAGATATCAGAAGTTATTTGTCATCCCACTGTACCCCGGGCAAACAAAAAAAGATTTATAAAAGAACTTCTGGGAAAAGGAGCACCTGAACTCTTAAAGAATTTCACAGATTATACAATAGATAAAAAACGCGAGAGGATTCTTACTTTCCTTTATGTAGAGTATAAGGTAGCAGCAGATCAGCTTAAAGGAATTGTTAGCGCAAAAATAAGATCCGCAGTTAAGCTTTCACAGCAACAGGTAGAAAGTATTTCCGGATTGCTTGAGCAGAAGCTTAACAAAAAAATAGATCTTGAATATGATATTGATGAAAAACTTATCGGAGGCCTGCAGTTATTTCTAGGTAGTTATGTAATAGATGGCAGCGCCAAAGGCAGGCTTGACAGGCTGCACAAAAAAATGCTTGAAAGTGCGCGATAATTGAAATCAGCTGCGTTTTGCAGCTAAAACAAAGGAGTTATGAGTCTTGGAACTAAAGGCAGAAGAAATAACATCAGTAATTCGTAAAGAGATCGGAAACTATGAAAAAGATCTCAAGATGGAAAGTGTGGGTACTGTTCTTCAGATTGGAGACGGTGTTGCACGGATATATGGTCTGGAAAAATGTAAAGCTTCTGAACTGCTTGAGTTTGAAGAAGGTATTTACGGAATTGCGCTGAATCTTGAAGAAGATTCCGTCGGCGCGGTTCTTTTGGGTGATCCCCGGAAGATAAAAGCAGGCCAGACGGTCAAGTCTACAGGACGCATCATTTCTGTTCCTGTTGGAGACGCTCTTCTGGGCAGAGTGGTTAATGCGCTGGGTGAGCCGATTGACGGAAAAGGTCCGATTGCAACGGAGAAGTTGCGCAATATAGAATATCCCGCTCCCAACGTTGTTGAAAGACAGCCGGTTAAGGAGCCGCTTCAGACAGGTATTAAAGCGGTTGATTCCATGATACCGATTGGCCGCGGGCAGCGCGAGCTTATTATTGGTGACAGGCAGACAGGAAAAACAGCGATTACCCTCGATACAATTATAAATCAGAAAGAATATTTTGAGGCGGGAGAGCCTGTTTACTGCATTTATGTTGCTATCGGGCAGAAACAGTCAACAGTGCTAAGGGTTCAGGAGACGCTTGAGAAGTATGGTGCCATGCAATACACGGTTATTGTAAGTGCTGGTGCTAGCGACCCTGCTCCAATGCAGTACATTGCTCCTTTTTCTGGCTGTGCAATTGGCGAGGAATTTCGTGATACGGGTCGACATGCGCTTATTGTTTATGATGATCTCTGGAAACATGCTGTGGCATACAGACAGGTTTCACTTCTTCTTAGACGTCCTCCGGGTCGAGAGGCTTTCCCCGGCGATATTTTTAATCTTCATTCACGTCTGCTTGAGCGTGCTGCAAAGCTAAATGATAAACTGGGCGGTGGATCACTAACCGCACTTCCGATAGTCGAAACCCAGGCTGGGGACTTTTCAGCATATATTCCGACAAATGTTATTTCTATTACTGACGGACAGATATATCTTGAAAGTGATCTGTTCTACTCCGGTGTGAGACCGGCTATTAATGCGGGTCTTTCTGTTTCCCGTGTTGGTGGTAATGCGCAGAGAAAAGCGATGAAAAAGGTAGCTGGATCACTTCGCCTTGATCTTGCCCAGTACCGAGAGCTTGAGGCTTTTACAAAATTCGGCTCGGAACTTGATAAATCTACACAGGCACAGCTGAACAGGGGAGAGCGGCTTATAGAGGTCCTTAAGCAGCCTCAGTATGATCCCGTTTCCATGGAAGATCAGGTTATTACTATATTTGCTGTGGGTCGGGGGCTCATTGATGAGGTGCCGGTTGACAAGGTAGGCAAATTTGAAAAAGAGTTCTTGGGTTTTATTGCCCAGTCCCATCCTAACATAAGGGCTGCGATAAAAGATACCGGTGAGGTGTCAGGAGATACAGCAGAAGAGATTACCCGGCTGTGTCAGGAATTCATAAAAGACTTTTCATAGATAAAGACAGATAAAGCATGGCAGGATCAACCAGAGAGATACTCAGAAGAATAAAGGGAATTCAGTCAACACAGCAGATCACAAAAGCTATGGAAATGGTTTCTGCGGTAAAGCTGAACAAAGTTCGACTTCAGGCAGAGAACACCCGCCCATATGTTGATAATATGCAGCAGATGATGCAGGCCCTTTGTGCTTCAGCAGAAGAAAGGAGTCACCCTCTTCTTTCTCCGAAGGAAGTAGTGAAAAGAGTTCTGCTTGTGGTGGTCACTTCAGATCGGGGTCTTTGCGGAACATTTAATACGAATGTTATTAATACTGCCAAAGAGTTCATTAAAGAAAATGAAGACAAGGAAATCACACTTCTTACCATAGGTTCAAAGGGGCATAAAGCGTTCAGCCGCATGGGTTACTCTATTGTAAAGACAATTAATGTTCCATGGGGTGATGAAATCTCTTCAGAGATGAAGAATATCAGTATTTTTCTTGAAGAGAGTTTTTATACCGGGCAGACTGACATGGTTTACCTGCTTTACAGTAAGTTTGAGAATGTTTTAAGGTATATCCCGACAACAGTTCAGTATCTTCCTGTTCCTGCGCTTAACGAGGAAGAGATGAAGTCGCTTTTAAAACTGTCAGCTTACTTTCTGGTGGAACCCACGTTTGATGAAGTTGCAGATTTTCTCGCGCCAAGATACCTTGAAACACGTTTGTATCACAGTATTGTTGAGTCTCTTGCAAGTGAATATGCTGCCAGAATGGTTTCAATGCGGAATGCCAATGACAATGCAGAAGAGGTTATTCAGGAACTTAACCTGACATATAATAAGGCACGTCAGGCAAGTATAACTACAGAACTTATAGATATTATAGGCGGAGTTGAAGCACTTAAGGGCTAAACTCCCGTAAAAACTTTAATAGCAGTTGGAGGTATAAACAGTTGAGAACAGGAAAAGTAGCCCAGGTAATAGGGCCTGTTGTTGATGTACAGTTTCCATCGGAAGATCTTCCCGCGATATATAATGCGCTGAAAATTGTTGATGAAGCTGAGAACATAAATCTGACGCTTGAAGTGGCGCAGCATCTTGGTGATAACGCCGTCAGGACGATCTCAATGTCATCAACGGATGGCCTGATGAGAGGAATGTCTGTACAGGATACAGGCGGTCCCATAACCGTACCCGTAGGCGAAGAGACGCTTGGAAGAGTTTTTAATGTGCTGGGAGAACCTCTTGATGAGCTGGGTGAGGTTAAGACTGAAAAACGCTATCCCATACATCGTCGTCCACCAACAATGGAAGAGCAAAAAACATCTATTGAGCTTTTTGAGACTGGAATAAAGGTGGTTGATCTTCTTGCTCCGTATTCAAAAGGCGGAAAAGTAGGTTTATTTGGAGGTGCGGGTGTTGGAAAGACAGTTCTTATTATGGAGCTGATCAGAAATATTGCGACAGAGTATGGCGGTATATCCTGTTTTGCAGGTGTTGGGGAAAGAACCCGTGAAGGAAACGATCTGTGGCTCGAGATGAAAGAGTCCGGTGTTATTGAAAAAACCGCTATGACCTTTGGACAGATGAACGAGCCTCCAGGAGCGCGCCTTCGTGTTGCTCTTTCTGCTCTTGCTTCTGCTGAATATTTCAGAGATGAAAAGGGCCTGGATGTTCTTCTTTTTGTGGATAATATTTTTCGGTTTACCCAGGCAGGCGCGGAAGTTTCAGCACTTCTCGGCCGCATGCCTTCAGCGGTTGGTTATCAGCCGACGCTTGCAAACGAGATGGGAGATCTTCAGGAAAGAATCACCTCAACTAAAACAGGATCCATTACCTCTATTCAGGCAGTATATGTTCCTGCGGATGACCTTACTGATCCGGCGCCGGCAACAACCTTTACACATCTCGACGCGACAACGGTTCTTTCACGTTCTCTTGCAGAACTTGGGATTTATCCTGCGGTTGATCCGCTTGATTCAAGTTCGCGTATTCTTGACCCTCTGATTCTTGGTGAAGACCATTACGCAGTAGCACGTAATGTGCAGGCTGTTCTCCAGAAATATAAAGAACTTCAGGATATAATTGCTATTCTGGGTATGGAAGAGCTTTCTGATGATGATAAACGTACAGTCGCCAGAGCCAGAAAAATGCAGCGTTTTCTTTCTCAGCCGTTCTTTGTTGCAGAGGCTTTTTCTGGAACGCCTGGAAAATATGTTCCACTTAGTGAGACGATTAGAGGTTTTAAAGAAATATTATCCGGCCAGCATGACGACCTGCCAGAGCAGGCTTTTTATATGGTTGGTACAATTGATGAAGCAGTAGAAAAAGGTAGAGAACTCAAGGCATAAGATGGATAAGAAAAAAGAACTGAAAATTGAGCTGATAACACCAGAGAGAATTCTGCTGGATAGTACAATTACTTTTGCAACCGTTCCTTCAGGTGCCGGTCCTGTGGGGGTGCTTCCTAACCATGCGCCCCTTCTTGGAAATCTTTTCAGGGGTGTTCTGATGGTTCGTGATATTTCCGGAAAAGAATTTAATGTTTTTGTGCGGCGGGGATCTTTTATGATTTCGCATGTCGGGATAAAAATAGTTACGCAGGCAGCAGAAATTGATGAGCAGATAGATATTGACCGTGCAACTGCTGCAAAGGACCGTGCAAACAAGATACTCGCATCAAATGATGCTGCCATGGATATGGCAAGAGCAAGGGAAGCCTTAATTCGCGCAGAAACAAGAATTAATATAGCACAGGCAGTTCGTAAGACCCGCTAAAACTTATTAAGTTATAATAATATGTTTAAAAAAACCCGTACTTTTTTAAGTACGGGTTTTTCCGTCAAATTTCAAAACTATTATTTTTGTCCGTTTGATATAAATATTTTTCCTTAAATAATTTATGTTATTAAATCTCCTTTTATCTTATAGGTCACCTGTGCTTTTGGATAGGCTGTAAGGAAAAATTTGTATAATGAAATTTGACTAATCTTTAAAAATAGATGTCTAAAGTCAAATAAAGTGATATATAGATATAATGAAAGTAACAATTTCTTCCTACTTAATAAAAAAAGTTATAAATGCGGAGCACCATGATCCTTTCAGTATACTCGGCATGCATTCTGTTAAAATAAAAAACAGAAAAGCAATTGTTGTGAGAGCATATTGTCCTGATGCGAATAATCTTTATATAATTCCCCAAAATAAACTTTTTGAAAAAAGGGAAATGACCCGTATTCAGGATGAAGGGTTTTTTGAAATAGTTTTTGAAGGCGCAAAAGATTTTTTCTCCTATAGTTTAGAGCTTTTTGACAGGGCGGGTAACCGCACTGTTTTTTTTGATCCTTATTCTTTTCCTCCTGTTCTTTCAGATTATGATCTGCACCTTATCTCAGAGGGTAACAATCACAAAGTGTATGACAGGTTGGGTGCGCATAGAACCGTTTTAAACGGTATTGCTGGTTTTTTATTTGCAGTCTGGGCTCCAAATGCTGTAAGGGTGAGCGTTATTGGCGACTTTAACAGCTGGGACGGACGAAAACATGTTATGCGGTTAAGAGGGAGTACCGGAGTGTGGGAACTGTTTATACCCGGGATCAAGGATGGAGAGCTTTATAAGTATGAGCTTAAATCCAGGGACGGAAATATTATTGTTAAAGCGGATCCATATGCGCTTTGTACAGAGATTCGGCCTAAAACGGCTTCTATAACACATACCCTAAAAAAGTATTCATGGAATGATAAAACCTGGATGAAAAGCCGGAATATTACAGATCCGCTTGGAAAGCCCTTATCAATTTATGAGGTGCATCTTGGTTCATGGAAGAGAAATATAGAAGAAAACAATAGGTTTCTGACTTATTTGGAGGCAGCGGATCAGTTGGTAGAATATGTGCTTGAAATGGAATATACCCATGTACAGTTTATGCCTCTTGCGTCACATCCCTATGACCCTTCATGGGGCTACCAGGTAACAGGATATTTCAGCCCAACCGCAAGATATGGAAAACCTGAAGATCTTATGGCCCTTGTTGATAAATTTCATCAGAACAACATCGGGGTTCTGCTTGACTGGGTTCCTGCCCATTTTCCAACAGACAGTCATGCGCTGGCAAACTTTGACGGTACTTGCCTTTATGAGTATGAAGATCCAAAAAAAGGAAAACATCCGGACTGGGGCACGCTTGTTTTTAACTTTGGCAGAAATGAGGTCAGAAATTTTCTTACTTCAAATGCCCTTTTCTGGCTGGATAAGTACCATATTGATGGTTTGCGTGTAGATGCGGTGGCATCAATGCTTTATCTTGACTACTCAAGGAAAGAAGGAGAATGGATCCCCAATGTATATGGAGGAAGGGAGAACCTTGAAGCTGTTAATTTTTTAAAAAGATTAAATGAAATTGTTTTCGAATATTTTCCAGGTGCTTTGATGATAGCGGAGGAGTCGACTTCCTGGCCTGCTGTTTCAAGACCTACCTATCTTGGCGGGCTTGGTTTTGCAATGAAATGGAATATGGGATGGATGCATGATATTCTTGAGTATATGACAAAGGATCCGGTTCACCGAGTTTATCATCATAATATGCTCACATTTGCACTTCTTTATACTTTTTATGAAAATTTTATTCTCCCTTTTTCACATGATGAAGTTGTTCATGGTAAGGGCGCGCTGCTGGCTAAAATGCCGGGTGATGACTGGCAGAAGTTTGCCAACATGAGGCTTCTCCTGGGGTATATGTTTGGTCATCCGGGCAAGAAACATCTTTTTATGGGAATAGACATTGGTCAGTGGTCTGAGTGGGATCACAATAGAAGTCTGGACTGGAACCTTTTGGAGAATGACAGGCACAGCAAGTTGAAGGATTATGTTAAAGAGTTAAATCATCTTTATCGCAAAGAGCCTGCCATGTATGAACTTGATTTTGATCCTTCAGGTTTTGAATGGATTAGTTTTAGTGATGCGGAAAGCTGTATTATCTCATTTATGAGAAAAGCCAGAGATCAGGATAATATCCTTATTTTTGTGTTTAATTTTACCCCGGTGCCCAGGTATAAATTCAGAGTGGGCGTGCCTTTTGAAACGTATTTCAGAGAAGTTCTGAACAGTGATTCAGATCTGTTCTGGGGAGAAAATATTGGTAACAACGGAGGTGTTCATTCCGAGCCAATGTCCTGGGATGATCAGCCCTGCTCTGTATGCCTTGACATTCCTCCGCTTGGATGTTTAGTCCTAAAGCCGGAAAGGTGATCAAGGCATAATTAGAGACGGCCCGCTATTGTTTTTTTTCGTCAGGCTCTTCCTGCTGCTCTGTTTTTTCCTCTTCTTCACTTACAGTAGCAGCTTTTTTTTCACCCCTTATGATTTTTTCAAAGCGGTTAACAGCATCAGCAGATTTTTTTCTTAAGTTTTCTGTTGAAATCCCCAGATCATCAATTTTTGTTTTCAGTTCGTCAGTGGTTCCTCCGCTAATCTGGTACGCTTTGTAAGCAAAAATAAGAGCAATTATAGAAATAATCAGTGCTAAAACAGACATTTGTTAACCTCCATCAGAATTATTATATTATTAAATTAATAATTAGAAGATTTTTTTATTTTCCGAACATTAATGAAAGACAGAACCATGCCGATAATAATGCCTGAAAAAAGGGTTGCAAAAAGAGCAAGAGATGTATTTATCGGAGGCGTCGACCAAATCAGGAAGTTGAAAGAAATTGCGCCACTGTTTTGAATAGCTATAATAATTACAATTATTAATAAAATCAGAGCTAAGACAATTTTTATTGTCGGGAGAGATTCTTTAAATTTGCTCATATTTTATTCCCCGTGAGTTTTGACATCCTTTCTTTTAAAATTTAGTATATTTTGTTACGAATTGCAACATAATAATAAATTCAGCAAAAAGTTATATTTGTGTGTTATAATAATAACTGAGAATTATGGAAATATTTTTAATATTTCAGAGAATAGTTTGGGTTTTAAGCTTTCGGTTCTTCTTTTTTAGGTTCCGGAAGAACAAGAATAACCTTTTTAATTGAGCGGGTATCTGTTTCTTTTATAATAAAAGAGATGTTGCCAAACTTAAATGTTTCGGAGGGCTCAGGAATTTTCCCCATCTTTTTTAGTAAAAAACCCGAGATTGTTTCATAGTCTTCTTTCGGAAGTTTAATTTTAAAGTATTCATTTAAACGCTCAATTTCAGTTAACGCGTCTATCAGATATTTATTTTTAGCTGTTTTTATTATGCCTGTTTTTTCTTCATCATGTTCATCATATATCTCACCGACAATTTCTTCCAGGATGTCTTCAACTGTTACAATTCCTGTTGTGCCGCCGTACTCGTCAACCATGACAGCAATACTATTTCCTTCAGTTTTGAGCTGCTTAAGCAGCTTGTCAACCGGTATGGAGTTTGGAACATAACGTGCCGGGCGCATGATGTTTTTTATTGACAGAGATTTATCCTGTATTGTTATAAGATCATAGGCAAGTACGATGCCGATAATATTGTACACTTCCTCAGAATATACTGGTATTTTTGAATGTCCTGTTTTTCTTGTTTTAATAATAGCTTCCTCAATAGAATTGTTATCTTCCAGAGCCTTAATGTTAATAAGCGGTATCATGATGTCTTCTGCAAGTGTTTCGGAAAAATCAAATATTCGCTCAATCATCTTTTTTTCAGCTGTTTTAAGCCGGCTGTTGATATTCCACAGATCCAGGTAGTTAGCAAGGTCCTCCCTTGTTGTGAGGGGATATGTTTGTGTACGATCCATTCTGAAAAATTTCACAAAATATTCCGTTATTTTAGAAAGAAGAAAAACAAAGGGTTTTAAGATACCGGCTATAACTCTAAGTGGAGTAACAATGTGAGGAGATATTTGATTTGCATGATAACGGTAAACAGTTTTTGGTACTATTTCACCAAGAATAAGAAGTAAGGGAGCCATAATAAATATGGTTATATATTCATAACTTTCTCCAAGACATGTAATAACCATAATTGTGGCGACGGTATTGCTGATTACAACTGAAAGGTTGGTGCCGAGAAGTGTGGTTGAAAAAAAACTTTCGGGTTTTTCAAGAAAAGAATTTATTTCTGAGGCCGCCTTATCTCCTTTATTTGCAAGGGCTTTTATCTTTACGCGATCCAAGGATATAAAGGCGGTTTCTGTGCCTGAAAAGAAACCTTCACAAATAATACACAAAATAATAATAAATATCCCCGCCAGTAATTCAAGCCCCATTTTCTTCCTCCATGTCTGTTTCATCCATTATTTCACCGAACAGTTCTTCAAGGATATCCTCCATGGTAATAATACCGGCTGTTTTTTCATTTCTGTCTTTTACCACAGCGATATGGGTCTTGTTTTTTTTAAGCAGTAAAAAGACTGATAACGCATTGTTGAAGGTATGTGCAAGAACTGGTTTGCGAATTAGTGAACGTATGGAAAAATCTGTATTTTTAGGTTTAATTTGAAGAAGGTCCTTTGCATGGATAAAGCCGATAATATTGTTAACCGTCTTGTTGTAGACAGGGTATCGGGAATGTTTTTCATTTTTAATAATTTCTAGGAATTCATTTTCAGTGCAGGAATCAGCAAGAGAAATTATTTTATCTTCAGGCGTCATTATTCTGGATATTTCAATATCATCCAGATGAAAAACTCTGTGGATCAGGTCTCTCTCAGAAGGTTCTATGTTGCCGTGTCTGCTTCCGGTGTCAACCATTGATTTAAAGGTTTCTTCGTCTATGTCAGCTGCGTCTATTTCGTGAAGTGAAGGATCTTTTACAAAGAGGTTTACAAAGATTTTTGCTGTTTTATTTACAACGTACTGGACTGGAGTGATGAGGATCGAAAAAAGATAAAGTGCAAAAGAATTAATTTTGGCCACTTCCCCCGGGAATTTTACAGCGATTGTTTTTGGTATTATTTCACCAAAAAGTAAGAGGGCTGAAACGGTTATGATTATGGAACAAAGAGAAACAGCGGTGCTGCCAATATACTGATTTAGAATTGAATAAACAATTGCTGCGATTATAACGGAAATTGAAATATTCGTCAGCTCGTTTCCAATTAAAACTGTGGTGAGAAACTTGACAGGATCTTTAAGCAGTAAATAAATATATTTAAATCCGGGGGATTTTTTTAACTTTCTGCGCTTAAGTTTTGTCTTGCTGAGGGAGAAAAATGCGACTTCAGATGATGAAAAAAAACCTGAAAGTAACAATAAAAAAAGAATAATAAATAATTTGTTGAGTAGAGCCATTTCTGTTTATTAAGGTGTGCAGTTTTTATGTTTAGAAAATATCAATAGAGGTGTAACAAGTCAATTGATAAAATTTAAAACAGTCTTGCTTAAGATGCAGTCCCAACTTAATTTATGCCATGGGTATTTAAGGATACTCAAGTAAGCTGTAAGAAAGGCTGTACAAGAAGCACTAGAAATCCAGATCGTCAAAGCCCGGATTAAAGATATCAGCATCTCTTTCAGAGGCTTTAAGCTGTGGAGGCTTTTTAGTCTGACGTGAAGGAGCAGGTGTTGTTTCTTCGTCGTATATGTTGCCGTGTTCGCTAAACCCTTCGTGCCTGGCTTTTTCACCGTCAATAAAGACAGAAAATTCTTCAACCATATACTTAAGAGAAGCAGCCTGTGCGGAAAGTTCTTCACTGGCAGAAGATGCTTCTTCAGCATTTGCAGAGTTTGTCTGAACAACATTGTTCATCTCGGAAATGGCTTTTTCAATTTGATCTACTCCCTTAGCCTGATTCTCACTTGCCATTGCGATACCACTGATCAATGCCGCAACTTTTTCTGTTGAAGACAGAATGTCATCAAGAGACTCTTTTGTGTTGGCAACTTTTTTTATCCCCTCATCGGCAAGCTTTTTATTACTTTCAACTATATTTGTTGTTGTCTGCGCACTTTCCTTGACACGTTGCGCAAGGTTTCTGACTTCTTCTGAAACAACTGCAAAACCAGCCCCGGCTTCACCTGCTCTTGCTGCTTCAACAGCAGCATTTAATGCAAGAAGGTTTGTCTGGAAAGCAACGTTTTCAATTTCTTTTGCAACCGTTGTAATCTTGTTTCCGCCTTCGACAATATTTTGCATTGCTATAACTAGATCAGCGACAACCTTTGAGCCGTCTTGGGCAGTGCTGCTTGTTTTTATTGCTCTTTTGTTTGTTTCCCGGGAATCGGAAGCACTTTTTTGAGACAGGGCTTCAAGTTCTTTCAGTTCTGCCGAAGTTTCTTCAATTGAGGCTGCCTGCTGAGAGGAACCTTCTGCAAGTTGGCTGCTCACTGAGGCTATACCGCTTGAAGCGCTGTCTACTTCTTCAACTGTTCTTTGCAGCTTACTGACGATTAGATGAAGGTTGGTATCCAGATACCGTGTAAACAGAAATATTGCTATAATAATTATGATAATTCCAACAACTGTAATAACAAGCATCCAAATGTTAAGTGTATTTACAGCCTTTAACGCTTCATCGGCATTGATCTTTGCAACTACTTCCCAGTTCAGGCTTTTATAATCAATTGGCATCGAAGCAAAAAGAACCTCTTTGCCTTTACTGTCCTTTTGAATGCCATGTTGGGATTCCTTTGAAGAAAAGGAGTCTATAAGATATTTTTCTTTTGCTTTTTCTCCAATAATATACTTTTCTGTTTCGTTATCTGTTGTAAGCGATATATTGTTTCTGAATACGATATCGTCCTCATCTGTTTTTCCCAAAAGCAGAAAAATTCCGCTCTCGCCCATACCGGTGCGTTCATCCATCATTTTGTCAAATTGTTCAGATGTAATTTTCAAAATAACCACGTTTATGATTTGGTCGCTTCCCTGTTCAAATATTGGGGCTCCCACGAAAAGAATATTTTTATTGTCCGGCTTATAAAATGAAAAATCCTGAAAAGATACCTTCTTTGTCTTTATAACTTTTTTCCAGACCTTAGCAAGTCCCGAATTCACAAGAGGCCCATTTTTTAGATTAGAAGTAAGGTCTTTATTTTTTGCATCATTAATATGGTTTTGATATTCTGGGGTGGTTAGGTCGAAAACATTTTTCTTTATACCCATGGAGGTTAAAGATACCTGAGCTTCCTTATTGATAAGCAAAAAATCAGCATAGCCAAAAGTCAGGATAAAATCTGAGAGAAAGGTTGCTGCCTGTCTGTGGATAGTAAAATATTGTTCCTGGTCTAGGGGAAAGGTATCATTCTTTTTATATTCATCAGCACAATTATCCACATAATCATCAATCATAAATATCGCGCTAATAACCTGTTGTGATTTTGCAAGGCTTTTGACATCTCTCTCAAATATTTTAAATTGGTTTATGATTTCTTTCTTTTTTGTTGCCTGAACAGCATTCAGTTTTTGGTAAATAGCGTTTTCGAGTGCGCTGGTTGATTTACTGGAGGAAAGCCCGGAAAGAAGAAGAAGCGGTATGGTGGCCACCACTAAAAAGGTAATTAGTATTTCTACTCTTAAGGAGAATTTTGATAATGTTTTCAGCATTTTCAGGTCCTAATAGCTATTATGAGATTAATTGTTGTTAGCATTGATTAGTACTCATTTATCGGATAAATCATAAAAAAAATTAACAAAAAAACCGTACATTTATTAAATGATTTTTTTATTAAATAATAAGTTTAAACTGCTCTAAGAATATGTCAAGAGATATAGTTTATAATACAGTTTATGATTAAGGGTAAAAGGGTCTTTCTATAATAATATAGTCTCTAAGTAGACAAAAAACATAAAATAATAATTTAAAATAACTTGTCTTATTGTTTTTATTAAAAAGCTTTTTTTCTTGTTAATTATGTCCTATAATTAAGTTAAATTAATAAATACATAAATAAACCTCTTGGGGAGGAGGACGGTTTATGTCAATGCCAGTCAGGGAAACAGATTCTTACGTGTTCGCTGCGCCCCTCCAACAAAAAAAAATAAACAAAATTTCAGAACAGGAAAACAATTCCAGTCTTGGCAAGGTTAAGATAAATGATTCAGTAAAAGAAGATACTGTTAATATCAGCCGGGAATCACTTAATATAACAAAAGAATTTGAGAGAACTGAAGAAGGAAATGCTTCAGAACTGAAAGAACTGGAACAACAAAACAGGGACAGTGAAAAAAGAGCTGAAACGGTACAAAGAGAACAGTTAAGGTTTAAGGAAGAAAACTGGGACAGAATTGAAGATGAAAGAATAGAAGATAGAGAAGTTAAGGCTGAATATGAGGGGCGTTCCGCTTCTGAGATGGAAAGTCCAGATAGAGTTTCAGAAGCAGAACAGCGGTTATCTGAAAGAGAAGAGGATCTTTTAGAACGAAGTGAAGAAATAATAGCAGAGCAGGAAGCTGAAATAGAAGAAGAAAAAGTTCTTAGAGACGAAGAGGCTGTTGAGGCAAAATCATTCACAGCTTCCTATATTAACGATCCCTCCTCTCCTGGAAACATCATAAATGTAATTGCCTGATTCTCGGAGTTTATCTTTTTACCGGAACATTGGAACCCTTTAGTTATTACCACCGTATTTCCCAGCACATATGCACTTGCGGGTTATTTTCAAAATCAAAGGGAATAGTTTCAGCGGTAATCTCTTTCACATTAAACTTAGCCAATTTTTCACTGTCCAGCTTAAAGCGTTTGAAATTGGTTGAAAAGATAAGAAGGCCGTCCTTCTCAAGCCGTCTCATGGCACGATGAATAAGCTCTGCGTGATCCTTTTGTATGTCAAATATAATGCCCGTGCTTTTCGAATTTGAAAAAGTAGGGGGGTCAACAAAAATAAGATCAAACTTATCTTTTGACTCTGAAAGCCATTTCATACAGTCTGCGCGTATGGTCTTGTGATTTTCACTGCCAAAGCCGTTTAAGGCCATATTGTTTTTTGCCCAGCTTAGATAAACCGGGGAGAGGTCTACTGTGGTCATCTGGTTTGCTCCTCCCATGGCCGCATGCACCGTTGCTGTTCCGGCATATCCGTAAAGATTAAGGAAACGTTTTTTTTCTGCATTTTCCTGTATCCTTTTTCGGGTAATGCGGTGGTCCAGGAAAAAACCTGTATCTAGATAATCTGTCATATTTATTAAAAAGCGGCAGTTTCCTTCTTTAACTTCATAAAGCCTGCCTTTCTCTGCTTTTTTTTGATATTGGTTCTTTCCTTTTTGCTGCTGCCTGACCTTTACAAAGATCCTGTTTCTTTTAACCTCGAGAAGATCCTGAATAACTGTTACCGCATCTTTGAGCCGTTTAGCCGCTTTTTCCGGCTCAATTGTTTTCGGCGGTGCATATTCCTGAACATGTATCCAGTAGCCGTAAAGATCAATGGCCATATTATATTCCGGCATGTCAGCATCATAGATACGAAAGCAGGAAACTTCTTCTTTTTTTGCTCTTTTTAGCAACGGTTTTAAATTTTTTCGCAGCCGGTTGAAAAAGTCTTTTGCTTCTTCCTGTGAAGGTTTTTCACGAAGGCTCCAGCCGGTTTCCTTTTGATCTTCTGTTTCTTCCTGAAGATCAAAACATAGTAGCTGACAGGAGATCGGACCGTTATAAAGTTTAACCCTTTTTTTTGATTTCAGACCGAAAACATCCGCAAGGTCGGGATTAGCTGTAAATATTGAGGCTTGCCAGCCGGAAAATTTTTCTTGTAATTTTCGACCAATACATTTGTAAAGATACTTTGCCTCATTTATTTCAGCCAGTCTCTCACCGTAAGGGGGGTTCACCACAAATATTCCGGTTTCATTTTTTCTTGTATTTATGATCGGATTTTCCAAAATAGCAATTTCCTGGGTTTCTGAGTGAACTCTTCCGGTAAGTCCGGCCTTTTCAATATTTTCAATGGCAGCCCGGACTGTACCGCGGTCATAATCATAACCTAGAATTCTTGGCCAGGGTTTACTCTGGCCGTTTTCTTCTCTTTTAATCGCAGCAGATACAAGACTGTCCCAAAGGTTACGGTCATGTTCTTTCCATTTAAGAAAGCCAAAATAGTTTCTTCCCAGACCGGGAGCAACATCACCGTAAATAAGCGCCGCTTCAATTAGAAGAGTGCCCGAACCGCACATCGGATCAAGGAACATGGTTCTGGGCCCCAAGTCTTTATTCCATCCGGAAAGATGGACGATTGCCGCGGCAAGGGTTTCTTTAAGAGGTGCCTTGCCGGATGCACTCCGGTACCCTCTGCGATGCAGACTTTCTCCTGAAAGATCAATGCTTATGGTTGCTTTTTCACCATTTAAAAACAGACTGATTTTGACATCCGGCCGGCGGGTTTCTACTCCGGGTCTTTCATTATATCGTTCTCTGAACCAGTCTGCCACAGCATCTTTGATTCGAAGTGCAGCAAACTTACTGTTACCTATCTTCGAATTAACAGCAGTGCAGTCTACGGCAAAAGAAGAATCAAGGCCAAGGTGTTCATCCCAGTTGATTTTGCCGGCTTCCTTATACAGACTGTCTGTATCCGGGGCATCAAACTCTAACAGATTTAAAAGAATTCGGCTTGCAAACCTTGACCAGAGACACATGTTGTATGCAGTTTCAAGCGGGGCTTCAAAACTTACCGCACCCTGTAGGGTCTTTACATTTACTGCTTTAAACAAAGATATTTCTTCCGCCACAAGCCCTTCAAGGCCTGAAGCACAAATAGCCACCAGTTCGTATGTTTTTTCCGTCATCATAATAATCTCTATTTAAGTCTTTTAAGGGTTTTTTTGCGCTCTAAATATTCGTAATTAGTAAAGCCATTTTGTAATTTTTTCAGCAGGAACCCGGGTCCGTTTAAAGGTGTTAAAGGCAGAATCTGCAACCGGATAACCCACAGCTATTCCGGCAATAAGTTCTTTTTCTGGAGAAATCCCCAGATGTTCTTTTATGTCCTGCTGACATACAATAACCACCGAAAGCCAGCAGGTACCCAGCCCCCGGGCCGTTGCAGCAAGAAGAAAGTTTTCAATAGCTGCAGCATTGCTTAAAACATACTGATTGTCATTTCTTTTATGCGTAACAAAATATACTGCAACAGGTGCGTCACAAAACCGTAGATTTTTTTCAAGATAGTCTTTAGGATCAAAACCGTCTTTTTCAGCGGCCTCCATATTTACCTTTAAAATCTCTTTCTGTCGTTTTCCATACTCTTCAGGTAGCCCGCTAAAAGGATCCAGGCACTGCATTCTTTCAGCAAAGTTTTCCTGATTAATCGCATTTACCTTTTCAAGCGCTGCTCCGGTAAGAACAATAAACTCCCAGGGCTGCTGATTGGTGGCACTTGGCGCCCAGGTTGCGGCTTCAAGGCATTTCATAATAAGTTCTTTTTCAGGCATTCTTTTTTCAAACGTCCGGATGGATCTGCGGGATTTGATAAGTTCTAACATATCCATGAAATTTCCCTTTTAAGACATTAAATTTATCTATAGTCTGATATAGACCTTCAAAAAGAAAAAAACAAGAGGAAAAGAAGATGCAGATGAATGAAAATATTTATTAAAAATAAGAAACACCCCGGCCTTTTGCAGGGGCTCAGGGTGTTTGTCTTTTCTGTAAAAGAGGCTGCAGGTTCTAGGTAATGATCTTGCTTCCTGCGTCCTGTCCGGGAACAACGATGCGGGAGGCTTCTTCCTGCCTTGCATTCTTAGCTTCTTCAATAATTCTTTCCACTGTGGCGTTTATAGCTTCTGGAAATTTATCAGCGGCCTCTTCAAGGTTTTTTGCTTCTATCATACACTGGATTGGAAGCGGTCCTGAAGGAGACATCATCTGTGTCTGTCCCATGAACATGGGGGTGCGGCTTTCATCTTTTGAGCCATCTGCTTTAACAGGGGTAAGCTGTTTTATTGAACCTGTTTTAAGATCTGTATAGGTCTTTTCCTTGTAAAGGTTCTTTTTGTCAAAAACAAGTTCCTGCTCCTGATCTGTATCTGCCATCGTTTTCTCCTTTTAGATAGTTAAGTTAACTATCTTATCATATGTTCTGTAGGTAAGGCAACAAAGCTTTTTATTAAGGCTATTTTTAGGCAAAATTAAGCATAAATCGTTAAAGACAAAAGTAGTTTTAAGCAACAATATTTACAGTTTTTCTTGTCTGCCTTGTCTTCTGTTCATTTCTTCTTCTATTAGCTTAAGCGTCTGGTTCTTGTTAAGGGTCCACTGTGGTGCAACAAGCTCATCCAAGGCAGGATCTCCGGTCAGGCGGTGAATCACGGTTTTTTCAGGAAGGAGTTTAAGGTAATCACAGGCGATATTTACAAACTCTTCCTGTGAAAGCGGAATAAACTCTTTCCTGTGATACATGTTTTCAAGTTCTGTGTTTTTTGAAACGTAAAGAGAGTGTATCTTCACGCCGTCAGGTTTAAGTTCTGCGAGTTCTTTTGCCGTAACAAGCATTTCTTTTTTCTGTTCGCCCGGAAGTCCGATAATTACATGAACACAAATTTGAACAGGGTATTTTCTGGCAAGCCTAAATCCGGCGACAAATTCCTTGTAGGTGTGACCCCGATTAATTCTTTTTAAGGTTGCATCACATGAGGTCTGCATCCCAAGTTCCAGCCATACCATCAGTTTGTCACTATAACCGGAAATAATCTCAAGCACTTCTTCTGTTAGGCAGTCAGGCCGGGTGGCAATTGAAAGGCCTACCACGTCCGGCACAGAAACTGCCTGGTCATATAGTTCCTTCAGCCTTTCAGCAGAAGCATAAGTGTTGCTGTATGACTGGAAATAGGCAATAAACTTTTTAGCTTTATAGCGTTTTGAAAGAAATTTTTTTCCTGAAATAACCTGGGCTTTAATGTCAGGATATTTTTTGCTTCCGTCATTACCCGAACCTCTTGAATCGCAGTAAACACAGCCGCCTACACCTTTGGTGCCGTCCCTGTTTGGACAGGTCATGCCCGCGTCAAGAGTTATTTTTTGAACCCTTTCACCAAATCGTTTTTTAAGGTAATTATTAAAGGAGTAATAAAACATCTGAAAGTCTCAGTATGTTGTTAGGTTGGAGGCTGGATTAACGTTTATCTCCACTGAAAAAGAAAATCTCTTTTGCGGTTGTCAAGTCTTGTAATGCCTTCTGCTTTGGCTTCATTAAGTGCTTCCTGAAATTCTTCAGAAGTTATTTTCCGGGCAATTTCAGGGAAGTCTTTTATGTTTCCGCAGGGATGATACTGATCCATTATATTAACATAGGTGTTTTTTGATATTTCATTTGCAAGAAAGTTCATGGCATCTTTTGTTCCTGCAACATATTCAGGCATAACCAGGTGTCTCACAATCAGACCTTTTACAGCACGATGGTTCTTATCAACCACCAGGTCGCCGACCTGTCGGTACATTTCTTTCAGGGCGCTCTTTATGACTACAGGATAATCCGGGGTTTTACAGTAAAAGGTTGCAGGAAGGTCACTGGAAAATTTAAAATCAGGCATATAAATATCAAAAACTCCATCGAGAAGTTTTAACGTTTCAATGCTGTCATAACCGCCGGAATTATATACGAGAGGAATGTTTAAGCCTTTTTCAATGGCATATGGAAGGGCTTCCAGAATCTGGGGAACAACATGGGAAGGGCTGACAAAGTTAATGTTATGTACTCTCTGCTTCTGTAGAGACAGCATGACGTCAGCCAGTTTAGATGCTTTTATTTCTTGCCCGTTAATCTCATGGCTGATGTCATGGTTCTGGCAAAACGCACACATAAGATTACAACCGTTAAAAAAAATGGTTCCGGATCCGTATCTTCCAACCAGGGGTGCTTCTTCTCCAAAATGAGGGGCAAAACTTGCCACAAAGGCATGTCTTCCAGTTTGGCAAAAGCCTTTTTCATTTTCAAGTCGGTTGATCCGGCATTTTCTGGGGCAGAGTTCGCAGGACTTAAGCATAGCTAAAGCAGTGTTTATTTTCTGCTCAAGACTTTTGTCTTTATAGGCTTTTAAATATGAGGGTTCCATTATTATTTGTCATTTAACACATGTTTTATTTTATGTTTGATTAAATATTAATTAAGCTTATTTTTCACCGGGCTCAGTTTTTTCCATTACAGAAGGATAGTAACACTTAAAAATAATACAGGGGCTGTCATACATCTGCTGGTACAGTTCCTGACTGTATTTTCGGTATTCCTGTTTGGTGGGTTTTTCTTCTTTAATATAATTTTTAAGTTTGTTTATGAACTTTACATCTTTTATCTTTTTCTCTGTTTTATTTTGTCTGCCCACGATCTTGACTCCGGCAAGGCCCATTTCCTCAAAATCATAAAGAGCACAGGCTCCGCATGGACGGTCATCTATGTGCATGGCAGACCAGAAATGCTGTCTTTCCCATGAGATCTTTTTTCCCAGGATCTCTTCTGCTTCCTCTTCGCTTACGCCCCTGACATCAGCGCTTATGTTATAAAGGAGCATACAGGCATTTTCAAAGTTTTTCTTTTGATCTTTTTCCGGGATAAAGTCTGCCAGGCCATGCTGGAAAGTACAGAAGCCGTCAACATTTGCACATCTTGAATTTAGAATAAAAGCCTCAAGTTCAATATCTTTTGAATTTTCCGCGATTTCTCCGATTTCTTCTAAGGACAAATGTCTTGGAAGAATAACTCTGGAAGCTCCAATATCACGGTAAAAATGGACGGATTCGGAATTAAAGGCGGTGCCAGCGGTACTTACATGGATTTTGGTTGATGAATCCATCTCAAGTATGGTGATCATCATGCCAATGTCACCCACAATAAAACCGGTCACGCCAGCCTTTAAGGCGTTTTCAATATATTTAGTGAGGAATTTATACTGTGGATTGCTGTAATAGTGTTCATTTAAGGTTAGAAAGACAGGTACCGAACTGTTTTTTGCCAGGGACACGCTTTTTTCAAGCTCTTCAAAAGTGGTCATGTGCGGGCTGGTGCAGATAATGGGGTTGTCTTCCTGTCTTCGGTTAAGAGAGGCAGCAACAGTATAGTTCTGGCGCCATTCTGCAGGCAGCAGACCGCAGTAAAATGCGCCGGCCCCCTGTTCTATTAAGGGCAACACCTCGTCAGGATTGTTAAGGGGCGAAAGTATTTGTATGTTCATTTTTTTCTCATTGGAATGAATTTGTTAGAGTTTTTTTTGTGTCTGCTCAGGTTAATTATTATAAATAACATAATTTGCAAAAAAGGTAAATCTCTAGCTTATAGGCAAAAGCAGTAGATATTTTGAAAAGCGGTTTTCTTTTGGTATAGAAAAAACCCGGGTTTAGCTAACCCGGGTTTTGTTTTAGTTTTTTTGTTTTTAAAAATTACTTTTTATTAATTATTAAATTAATTATTGTACCTTCCTCTTCTTTGGCCATGGTTATATTGGCTACACGCTGGTCTTTTTCATATACCAGGGTTGCGCCCTCTCCTAAATTCATCGACATTTTCTGCTCCCAGCCTTTTGAGGTCATTTCATTTTGATATTTTGAAAAGACTGAGCTCATATCTTCTTTTGATAAAAAAGATGCGGATGTTCCCTGGGGCATATCCATGGTCATTTTAACTTCAGCACCTTTCATTACAAAGACATCTTTCGGAAAATTATCAGGAAGCTTTGCTGAATCGTTAATATTGATAGACATTTCACCGGCTTCAGTTTTTATATTCATATTTCCTTTTATAAAATCTACATCTGCTCCCGGACTGTTTCTTTCAATTATTTTTTCTACGATCTTTTCAGCAGCCTTTTCTTCTTTGCTTTGTCCGCATCCAAGCAGAACTGCAAACACAGCAAGTGAACATATAGCTAAGATAAATGATTTTTTCATTGTAGCCTCCGTATAAGATTTTTTTACTGATAATATAGATAACATATTTGGGCTTTTCACACTATACAATAAAATCTGAAAGACAACAAACACCCGCATAGCGGGTGGCTTAAATCTGCCTCATAGGGGGCATATTTAAATGGCAACGTTAGTGCCAATGGTACTACTCTTCATAGATTTCTCGCCAAAGACGAGGGTTTTCATGCAGACAATCAAATTGGTTAAAGATCTGAAAAAAGATACGTTTTTATATTGAATCAATGAAAGAGAATTTTAAATAAATACTATTATTTTAACCGGAAAATTGTAGATTTGATATTTTAATTGAAATTGAATTTATTTATTTAGAAAACTAAATATTGGTCGATAAGTACTTTGCACGCTAACATATAGTAATGGACTAACAAAATCGGTAAATAACCCAGGCAAGGGAGATGATAAATGATGGGCAGGGATACCCGGAAAAAGGAACGCACTTCAATTCAAACCAGTGCCAGTATTGAAACAGACAATGCCGGAAACTGCATTCTCATGGATTTTAGTGATAAAGGACTTGGTTTTCTGCTTAATCTGGAAAAGGTTCGTGTCGGTCAAAAGCTTAGTGTAAATCTGGAGACGGCACCCAGACCCACTCCTGCCCAGGGCGTTGTAAAGTGGTCCCGCAAACTTAAAGAAGGAAACCTGTTTAATTATGCTGTTGGCGTGGAGTTGATTGATTTTGATATGGAAAATTACCTGAATTTGTTGGAGCATTCACAGTCTTGATGTTTTAGGAAACCTAGCTCTTTTTAAACTCATTTCATACGAAGTGGCATATTTCCCGGTTAAGCCATTGTTCATAAAAAAAGGAGTTATCTTTTGCGGATAACTCCTTGTCTATTCTGGTACCGACGGAGAGACTCGAACTCTCAAGGGAATTCACCCGGGGGATTTTGAATCCCCTGCGTCTACCAATTCCGCCACGTCGGCATATATTAACTGATTGATAAAAATAAATGAAATTGCTTTAATTGTCAAGGTTTCAGAATTGAACTATCACCGTCTATAAGACGATAAATTCAGTATCCCGCTGAAGTGGGTTAAAGGAAAAACAAAAAATTTCAAAATCCTTCAAGGGGCTGATAAATTTTAATAAATTTGTGTGACTGGGATTATAAACATTCTTTGTTTGAAGACGAGGGTTTTAAACTCCGAAGGAGACAATAATAGGGGGAAGCCTTCAAAGATTATGCTTGTCAGTAACTTCTTTTTATATTAATCCTGATAATAGAAAAGAGGAGAGGGGTATATTCATGGGAAAGAACAACGTTAAAGTAATTATTCAGACTCGCTCATCTTTTAACAGACGAAGGGTTAAGAACAGGCGTTCGTTTTTTAAACAGAAATATCTCGATCACAACCCTGAGAGAAGAAATAAAATGATTAGGAGACGGATAAATGGGGACAGAAGGCGAGTGTTTCCTGAGATTATAAATACTTTTTGGGAAGAAGATTCATAATTTTTAATATAAAAAAGGCAGAGCCGATGTTTATGACCCTGCCTTTAAAATTACAACGTTGAATCTGTTATTATCATTCTCTAAGGAACATTAGTTAATATAAAATTATAAGGCTGAATTATTGAAACATTAAGAAGTTTTCTCTTCCTTTAACAATTTATACACAGCCGTAAGTAAATTACTGATTTCGAAAGGTTTGGCAAAGGCATAATCAGCTCCAGCAAACTTGGCTGTTTTTAGACAAGTCTCGATCATCCCAAAACCCATACCAGATATTGCTATTATTTTAATATCAGGGCAAATCTCTTTCATCTCAATTATAACATCGAAGCCTATTTTTGCCGGCATAATTATGTCAGTAATAACCAGATCAACCTGATTGTCGTTAAACAGATTCATGCCTTCTTTGCCATCAATGGCAGTCAGTACGTTAAAACCTTCATACATAAGTCGTTCTTTTAAAAAGCTGAGAATTTCTTCATCATCATCAATAATTAGAATGTTTGCCATTGATTAGAACTCCTTTAGGTTTAATTACTTAATGTATAAATCAATCGGTACAAACTACAAGAATTATTAGATTTTTTATTTAAATGAATAATCCCTGATCTGTTTTCTGTCGAATTCAGCGTTTTCTATTATGGTCGGGTATCTGTCTACTAAAATAATACGTGCTGTTCAGAATAAAAGTTGGGGGGCATGTCATACTGGTGGTAGCGAATAAGCTTGTGTTCACTGGTGATTCATGACCTTAAAACAGTACCAAGATGGTAGAGTTTTAAGTTTATCATCATTGGCTATTCGTTACTATACAAAAACACAGGTTGGTGGTGGTATAATTTTAATCTGTGAAGGATGATTAGAGCTTATTATCATTGATGATTCATGGCTATCGTGTACTACGATGGTAGTGTTTTATTTTCAAAGATTATTCTTGCCTTAAATGTTTTCTTGGGGTAATTCTGTTTTTCATGTTTATTTTTACAAACGCATTGTCTTGGAGGATTAATCAATGAAAACTATTCTAATTATTGATGATGAAAAACTCTTTTGTGAGTCACAGGCAAGGTTCTTTAAAAAAGTAGGGTTTAATGTGTTAACTGCAGGTGACGGTAATAAAGGAATAGCACTTATTAAGGAAAATCAGGTTGACCTTGTGATAACAGATATGCTTATGCCGGGAAAAGAAGGTCTGGAAATAATTTTAGAAGTAAAAAAGCTTGTACCAGGGATAGCCATCATTGCTGTTTCCGGAGGGGGGCTTGCTTCTCCTAGGGATTATCTGAACACAGCTAAAAAGCTGGGGGCAAAATATGTTTTTGAAAAACCTTTTGACCGTGATAAAATCCTTTTTGCTGTCAATAAAGCTTTGAAAGATATTGAAACTTAAATTATATTTAGATGGTTAGCCCAGCCTTTTTCACATAACCATTAATATTTTTAACAAACCACAAAGTCACAGTTACCTGCCGTTATCTTAAATTTACCCTTATTAAAACTGATTATTATAAAATTGTGCAACAGGCTGATATCAAATGAATCGTTGACTGTTTTAATTTCGCATATGTCAGCATGAGACAGTCATAGTTCTTTTATTTTTACACGCAAATATTTTGGCTGTTTTGTGTCGAAACGTTTTGCTGTGTTACGTTTAAATTATTTTTCTTAATCCAGTTATATAAATTCACTTGGCTCGTTCCATATCTGTCTGCCACAAATTTTTTTGTGCTACCATTCTTCAGCAACGCAACAATCTCTTCTTTAAATTCATCAAGCTTTGATTTGCCTAAGCCTTTAGGTCTGCCAAGTTGTTACACCTGCAACTTTACGAGCCTTTAATGTTTCTTTTGTTCGTTTACGGATAAGGTCTCTTTCTATTTCACTGGCGATACTAAAAACCATCGCCATTATTTTTGACGGCAAGCTTCCATTCAGTTCCCATTCACCCTTAATAGCATAAATATTTACTTCTTTGTCTTTAAGCATTGATAACATTTCCATGATCTCGAGCATGCTTCGACCCAGTCTTGAAAATTCAGGCACTATAAAACGATCTCTCTTGTCTAGAGTGTCAATGACCTCTTTTATTTTTTGGTATTTCCACTTCTTCATACCGCTGACTTTCTCTTCAACAAATTTCACTTTGCCGAAAGCTCTATATCTGTTTTTAAGTTTACGGAACCATAAAGAGAATTACGATCGTTTTCTTCTGGTTATTTCGCCTTTTTAAAACGACCCTTTTTGGTTAATGTTATTTGAGGGGAAATACTTGCTTTTCATATAACTTCTGGTAATCTGAATTTTTATCAGTGTAGTGAAAGTTAAGGTTATTATCGCAACTGTTGACTTTTAACCACCTCTGAATTGTTAAGGATACCTGAAGAAATATTCAATCTGGCAGTGATAGCTGTTACAGTCTTTTTGGACAAAATAACTAAACAATATACTTATGTAGAAGCTGCCTAAGTAGTACTATTTAGACTTATAATAGAACTAGCAATATATATTGCTAAAAAATATAATAAATATTATCTTTGTTGTGGTTGAAAAACCAATATCCTAATAAAATGAAGAGTCTACCTAATTTATAAGTTGGAAGAATTAGAAAGGAACAGCAAATGAACATGATTAGAACAGTTCTCGTACTTTTTATAACAACCATGATGTTCTCAATGGGTTGCGGACAAAACACAGAAGATGAGATAGACTTCGGTACTTTCAAAGATTCTATCTATCAAAACGAATACTTCGGATTGGTAGTAGATCTACCACGTAATTGGAGCGTCCAAAATCAAGAGGCCCAACAGAGACTGATGGAAATGGGTGGCAAGATGGTAGCAGGGGATGACAAGAATCTCAAAGCAGTGTTTAAGGCAGCCGAGATGACATCGGTGAATCTCTTTGCTGCATTCAAGCTCCCTGTTGGTTCTCCCGTTTCGTCCAATCCAAACATTATGTGTGTGGCTGAGCGCGTTAGTCATATGCCCGGGATCAAGAAAGGGACAGATTACTTGTTTCACTCGAAGAGAATACTTGAGTCTGGTCAGATGCAGGTCACCTTTCCCAAAGAGATGTCAACTGAATTTATCGGAGGCCAAGAGTTTGGCGTCATGCATGCGGAGATGTCCTATCCCGGCATAACAATACGGCAGAAGTTCTACGCGGCTATTATGAAAGGCTACGCACTTGCATTCATAGTGTCTTTCACGACCGACGAAGAGGAATCGATCCTACAAGACATATTGAAAACGGTAGTCTTCAAATAGAGCTCAAGACTTCCAACAAATCTTTTAAGAGGGATTGGGCATAAAGCGCGCCCAACCCCTTAATTCAATCGTTTCACATAACCACGAGTACCTTTAACAAAACCAATAGTCAAGAGTACGTGCCAGAAGCTTAATTTTGGAAATAGTTCACATTACTTCTGATAACATGAAATATTTTTGGTGGATAAACATGAAAGATTTTAAGAAAAAAAGAATATTCCGAACTATAATCATTGTGCTTATTGGGGCATTTATTCTTTGGCAGATTAATTCGTTGTTTATTTGTAGGAATAGGATAAAAGAAGATGGGAATGAGATAATGAAATTTATGGAGGAATCAGAAGAAAGCACACAACAAAAGTATTGATCAACTCATGATATTTCACCATTCATAGATTTAAATTTTATCCTGTCTGTGCAAGCCCCTCGTCAATCCTCCATCACAAGATCAGTCCAATCCTCACTTAAAAATATAACAAAGATGTCCTTTATCTAAGGAAGTTCACGATTTACCACAGCGGTAACAAATTTATACCATTCGAGATAGTCATATCTGTGCGCACAGAAGCACCATTATAAGAAAATTCTTTTATATCTATGCCATCTTTATTTAAAACACCAAGAATTGTGATTGGCTCGTTTTTACTCCTTGCCATCCTAAGCAGGTTAATCGCTTCATTCGAAGGTTTTGATTTATAATAGTGGGTATAACAGCGGAGAGCATTCTCACCTTTTTGCAGCATAACAGACCATGTCCAGAATTTTTCTATCCCAAAATAACTAAAAGGAGCAGAAAGTTCAATCTTTTTCCCTCTGTAAAGATCATACCGCGAGACAACATCTTCAAGAGTAGCTGTAATAATAACATCTTCATCAATATATGATGCCTGATCCTTAGTAAACTTGTCTATATCTATTCGCACAGTTTCCTTTACGGTACATCCTGAAAAGAAAATAACCGCACATAAAAAAATATACTTAATAAAATGTTTCATCTTGTCCTCCTAAATATGATTTTAGTATATTTCAGATACATATAATCAATTATAAAACATTAACAAAAATTTGCCAACATTCTAATAAATCCCAAACACCATTCACCGATCCAAACTCCATATCTGTGCACTGCTCCTCGTCTTCTTACCTCCACCACAAGATCAGTCCAATCATGATACAAAAAATATATCGCTTTGATATCTTGACGATAACAGTCTTTTTTTGTCAAAGCATACAATTACTTACACTTGCAAAATATCCTTGTTTCTTAGTCAGTTCTCCAGCCGAGATTAAGCCTTTCAGGACTTTAAAGCTTTCTGTTTAGCCGTGTGTTTGAAAATTTCTTACTGTTGTGAAAATTGATGGGAGTTTGTGGAAGAAATGCAAAAAGATTTATAATAGCATGGATTATATGGACAGTAAAAAATCCAGTAAAAAAAAGACCTATAGTGTTTTGCATACTAGTAAGTCGATTGATTTTTGGATTTTGAATCCCCTGCGTCTACCAATTCCGCCACGTCTGCATGTTTTTACTATTTGATTAAAATAAATGAAATCCTTTAATTTTAAAGGTACCATGAAAAATATAGGTGGCAGAATTGCTGGTTTATAACTATTTTCGTTTAAATTTTTTCTCTATTTCATCTCTGGTCAAAAGAATAAAAGTGGGTCTGCCATGGGGGCAGGTGTGCGGGTTTTTTCTGGCTGCAAGTTTTTGGATTAAATGTTCCATTTCCGTGATATCCAGAACCTTGCCGGCTTTTATAGAATAGGTCTTACAGGCCAGAATAGCTGCCAGGGTTTGTTTGCCTGATTCCCATGATTTTGGTTTTGACTCTGTCATCAGCTCGTGGAGGGTGTCTTTCATCGCTTGAATGGCATCACCTTCAGGGATAAAGGCCGGGAGCGCGTCAATTGAGTAGGTGGCACCGCCAAGATCATTAATGCCAAAACCAATCTGTGTAAAAGCATCCAGATGCTGTTCCATTACAGCATTTTCCTGAATGTTTAAATGAAGGGTTTCCGGAAAAATTATTTTTTGAGAATGGGGTTTTTTGCGGTCAAAGCTTTCTGTTATTTCTTCGTATAAAATTCTTTCATGAGCGGCATGCTGGTCAAAAAGACCCAGGCCGTTTTCAGTTTCAACCAGAATGTAGGTGCCAAGCGCCTGGCCCATAATTTTTGTAACCTTAAAGATATTTTTTCCCGGTTCAATAATCTCTGTGTTAACAAATTGCGTTGAAGCATCTTTGGGCAGGAAATCAGAAGTTCTTCCTTTTTCAAAGGACAAGGGCACGGTAGAAGGTTCATTCCAGGCAGCCGCAGTTTCTTTAAGTCTGCTAAATGAAACTTGTCCGCTGTTACTATTTTTATATCTGCTTTCCGGAAAAGACATGCTGACAGGACGGACTTCTTTTTCCGAGAAAATTCCCTTTTCACAAAGCTCTTTTTTTATTGCTTTCACGAGGATGTCCGCAAAGAAATGTTCGGTCCTGATGCGAACCTCTCTTTTTGCCGGATGAACATTGACATCCACAAATGATGGTTCTATCTCAAGGAAAAGAACAGCTATTGGAAAACGCCTGTGGGGTAAAAACTCATCATAGGCGCGGCTCAAGGCGTTGCTGAGTGACGCGGACTGAATTGCCCTTTTATTAATAAAAAATTTCTGTCCGGTGCGGTTTACTCTGGTATTTTCAGGGGTGCCGATATAGCCGAAAATTTTAAAATCAGGTTTGTCAACTTTAATTGATTTTAGGTTTTCGGCAAACTCGGTTGAATGAAGCTGCTTTATTCTGTCCAAAATATTATTACAGGCAGAATATGACGCGACTTCGGTATTGTTTCTTGTGAGAGAAAAAGAGACATCCGCGCAGCTAAGTGCCAGGGTGTTAAAAATGTTTGCAACCGCATTGTATTCAGCTGCATCAGATTTTAAGAATTTTTTTCTAGCCGGGGTATTAAAAAAAAGATCAGATACTTCTATCAGGGTGCCGGGCTCTGATATGGATTCGTTTATGGAATCAATTTTTCCGCCGGTAATTTTCATATCAGTTGCCGTATCATCTTCTTTTATTCGGGTTTTAAGAGAAAAGCGGGATATGGAGGCAATGCTGGGTATTGCTTCGCCCCGGAATCCCAGCGTGTCTATTCCCTCTATGTCTTCGGCATTTTTTATCTTGCTGGTGGCATGCCTCTGCAGACAGGCTTTAGCATCTTTGCTGTCCATTCCTGATCCGTTGTCTTTTACCCGGATCAGGCTTTTGCCGCCATGATTTATTGATACAGAGATTGTGTTGGCCCCGGCATCAAGGGCGTTTTCGATCAGTTCTTTAACTACAGAAGCTGGTCTTTCTACAACTTCGCCTGCCGCGATCTTGTTGGCTGCCAGGTCAGAGAGTACTTTTATTTTTCCCATTTAGTGATTTCCAGGATTCAAGGTTTCAATTGTAGGATACAGAACCCACCGTTCTTAATAAAGTTATTTTTTAATGTCCTTACAGGTCATGATTTTTGGAACTATTTTTCAGCTCTTTTTTCCAGGCCGCGATTTTTGTCAGCGCCTCAATCGGGGTCATGCTGTTTGCATCGATTTTTGATATTTCATTTAAAACAGCGTTTTCTTCTGCTGTTAGATGAAGTTGATTTGGCGCAGACAAGAAGTTTTTCGCATCTTCTTTCAGTGGTTTAAACAGCGGAAGATCATATACGCTTGAGGTGCTCTTTTTCTTTTTCAGTATTTCTATTATAGACTCGTCCGAAATTTTTTCTTCTTCCAGACAGAGGAGTATTTCGCCGGCACGCCGGGTTATTTCTTTTGGGAGCCCGGCAAGTTTTCCAACATGTATTCCATAGCTTCTGTCGGCGCTCCCCTCAACTACTTTTCTTAAGAAAAGAATACTGTCCTCAAGTTCTTTTACTGTGACATTAAAGTTTTTTATTCCCTGGTGGTGATCGGAAAGTTCGGTGAGTTCATGATAGTGGGTTGCAAAAAGGCATTTGGGATGAAACTTTTCACGGTTAAGATATTCACACACTGACCATGCGATACTGACGCCGTCAAAGGTGGAGGTCCCTCTTCCGATCTCATCGAAGACTAAAAGACTTTTTGTGGTTGCATTATGCAAAATATTTGCCGTTTCGATCATCTCAACCATAAAGGTACTTTCACCGCGGGAAAGGTTGTCTGATGCGCCGATCCTTGAAAAAACTCTGTCCACCACACCGATTTTTGCCATGCGGGCCGGCACAAACGATCCGGCCTGGGCCATTAATACAATGAGTGCGACTTGTCGTATAAAGGTGGATTTACCGGCCATGTTTGGCCCGGTTATCAATAGAAGCTGATTTTCCTCAATGTCCAGGAGCACATCATTGTCGACAAAGGCCTCATCCACAAGCGCATGTTCTACAACCGGATGTCTGCTTCCAGTAATATATATTGTCTGCGCCTCAGAAACTTCTGGTCTGCAGTAATTATGGGTAAGTGCAGTTTTTGCAAATGAAGATATAACATCCAGTACTCCCACAGCGATGGCAGTTTTTTGAATTTCAAAGATATGTTTAAGCACCGCACATCTTATTTCTTCATATATCCTAAATTCTATTTCCTTTGATTTTTCATCCGCGCCAAGGATCTTCTCCTCATATTCCTTAAGTTCCGGAATGATAAAACGCTCAGAATTAACAAGGGTTTGTTTTCGAATATAATAATCAGGAACCATAGAAAGGTTTGCCCGGGTCACGTCTATATAATAGCCGAAAACCTTATTGAATTTTATTTTCAGAGATTTTATGCCGGTTTTTTCCATCTCCTTTTTCTGGAGGTCTGCGATCCATTCTTTTGCGTTTGTTGAAATATTTCTAAGCTCATCCAGGTCTGGGCTATAGCCATTTCTTACAAATCCGCCGTCTCTTATTCCCGGAGGCGGTAGCTCAACAAGCGCACGATCAATTAAATCTGACAAATCTTTCAGTTCATAAAGGTTTTCTGTCTGCTCATGAATAAGTCTGCTTTTAAAAGAAGAAAGGGTCTCTTTCAGGGCAGGGATGGTTTTAAGCGAAACACCAAGGGCAACGATGTTTCTGGCTGACGGTGTTCCGCAATTCAGACGGGCAAGGAGACGTTCCAGGTCTTTTATACGGCCTAAACATTCTCCCGCTTTTATCAGGATGTCTTTGTTTGAAAATAATTCATCTACCGCATCGAGCCGAGCAGTAATTGATTTTTGATCAATAAGCGGTCTGGTAATGTACTGTCCCAGCAGACGGGCGCCCATGGGGGTAAGCGTCTGATTTAGAATAGTATAAAGTGTGTCTGAATTTCTTCCGGCTGAAGACGGGTTGATAAGTTCCAGATTTCTGATGGTCTGTTTATCCAGAAACATATAGGTTGTATTCTGCAGTGACGCAGGTTTTTTCAGATGGCTTAAAGATTTATGGAGATTGTCTTTTAAGTAATAGAGAAGCGCGCCCGTGCAGGAAATACCCGCGGTCAGGTCTTCGAGTCCAAGGCTGGCAAGAGACTGGATGTTAAACTGTTCAAATATTTTCTTCTTTGATTCCCCGTATTCGAATATCCAGTCATCATATTCGGTCAGGACAATATTGTTTTCTTTGAAAACATAATTTAGTCCGGAAAGGTCTGCTTTGGAAGAGATTACGCATTCCCTTGGAGCCAGACGGATAAGTTCATCTTCCAGTTCTTTGAGGCTGTAAAACTCGCCTGTCTTAAAATCGCCGGTTCCTAGGTCAAGGTATGCGCAGCCCCATATTTTTTTAATTTGATAAACCGCAGCCAGAAAGTTATGCTCATCAATGCTGTCTGCATCATCTTCCAGATTTGTTGCCGGAGATATGATTCTAACAACTTCCCGCTTAACAATTCCTTTGGTCAGTTTTGGGTCTTCTACCTGCTCACAGACAGCAACTTTAAGTCCCGACCGTGTTAAGCGGTTAATGTATCCCTGTGATGCATGAAAGGGAATGCCGCACATGGGAATCTTGCCGCTGTTTTCTCCGCCGCGCGCGGTAAGGGTAATGTCCATAATGGCAGAGGCCCTTTTCGCATCATCAAAAAACATTTCATAAAAATCTCCCATTCGGAAAAATAGAACCGTGTCCGGTGAAAGGGTTTTTCTTATGGCCTGATACTGTTTCATCATAGGAGTCAGGGACATAGGGAAATCCTCAAAATGAAAGGGGTCGGAAGTACGGTTTCCTGGAATTTAAAACATATTGTATTTATGCTTCACCTTCAACGCTTTCTGTAACCGGTTTCAATACCAGAATCCTGTTGCAGTGGGGGCAGGAAACTATCTTTTCAGCCCGTGCCGCCTCATTAAAGAGCTGGGGAGGGATTTTCATGTTACAGCTAAGGCAATGTTCTGCTTCTGCAAAAGCAACAGCGACTCCGTGTCTTAAGTTCTGAACCTTTTTGTATCTATCAAATAAATCTTTGTCGATTTCAGACACATAAGAATCTCGCATCTCTTTCTCTTTTTCAACCTCATCAAGAAATGTTTTTAGATCTTCTTTAATTTCACGTTTTTTTTCTTCAAATTCAGCTTTTACCCTGTTTAGCACATCCTCTGAAGTTTTTAGATCCTTTTTAATTTCCTCAATTCCATCCATGACGGAGATCATCTCATCTTCTTTATCACCGATCATTTTTTTGATGTTGTCAATTTCCTGTATGGAAGCCTGATACTCTTTGTTGGTTTTAATGGCCAGCATTTTTTCTTCTGTTTTTATAATCTTTTCCTGATAAAGTTTTATAGCTTTTTCTTTGTCTTTGTATTCTTTTTCAAATTTTTCAAGCTGTAAGAGTTCAATGTTATGTCTTTCCTCATCTTTTTTGACTTCCTCCTCCAGTTTTTGCGCGTCTTCTTCAAACTTGATTTTTAGCTGTTCTGTTTTTTTAACATTTGTGTCTATCTGCTGGACTTTGGCAAGCAGTTCAAGTTGTTTTTTCAAAGTTCTTTCTCCTTATTTTCAAATGTGTATTTCTGTAGGGCTGCTTGTCCTCACGGAGAGCAGTGTTTTACCTTTTTTAAATATTTGTCTGTTCTGAAAGTTTTCTTTCAGGCATAAAAAAATGCACCCGTTGTTTGGGTGCATTAGAAAAATTTAAAAATTTTTGTCGTTATGTTTTAAGTGTTTTAGAAACATTTTTTCTTTCTTGGTGGGCTCACCAGGATTCGAACCTGGGACCATCCGGTTATGAGCCGGGGGCTCTACCAACTGAGCTATGAGCCCACTTATAAACATTTTCTAAACAAAACTTTTAAGTTTTTTGTTTCTGATTGGATGCCTGAGTTTTCTCAGGGCTTTTGCTTCGATCTGTCTTATTCTTTCCCGGGTAACATCAAAGTCTTTGCCGACCTCTTCCAGGGTATGGTCAGCCTTTTCTCCGATTCCAAAGCGAAGTCTTAAGACTTTTTCCTCACGAGGCGTTAGCGTTGAGAGAACACTTTGTGTCTGTTCGGATAAGTTCTTATATACTATAGAATCCATAGGGTTGACTATCTTTTTATCTTCAATAAAATCACCGAGATGACTGTCTTCTTCTTCACCGATGGGGGTTTCAAGTGAGATCGGCTCTTTAGCGATCTTTAAGACCTTTCTTACTTTTTCAAGAGGTAACTCCATTTTTTCAGCTATTTCTTCAGGAGCAGGTTCACAGCCCTTTTCCTGGACAAGGTAACGTGATGTTCTAATCAGCTTATTAATGGTCTCGATCATATGGACTGGGATTCTTATGGTACGGGCCTGGTCAGCGATTGCTCTGGTTATGGCCTGTCTTATCCACCATGTCGCATAGGTGCTGAACTTATAGCCTCTCTGATATTCAAATTTTTCAACAGCCTTAATAAGACCGATATTGCCTTCCTGGATCAGGTCAAGGAACTGAAGGCCCCTGTTTGTGTATTTCTTTGCCAGACTGACTACCAGGCGAAGGTTTGAACGGACGAGTTCATCTTTTGCGATCTTTGCCCTGTTGTCACCTCTATCCAGTCTCTCTATTGCTTCTTTAAGCCCAATAACAGAGAGGTTAGCCTCTTTTTCTATCTGTCTTATCTTTTTTCGGTACTCCTTTAAGTCTTTATCAATCTCTATCAGTTCTTCAACTTTGTGACCGTATTTTCTTTTGAGTTTTCTCTTTTCATTAGGATTGTCTTTTGCCAGACGGATCCATTTTCTAAGCTCTTTGTGGTCCATCCCAACTTTTTTGCATCTTCGTTCGATGTAGCGTTCCGCAGCTTTAATTTCTTTTAAAAAACCTCTTAATGTGCCGACTATATTTTCCCGGTGAACTTTCTTGAGGTTTAATCCTTTTAAAAGTTCAAACAGCGCGCTTCTGTTCTTATCGATTTTCTGCTTATGATTTCTTTTTCTTGTTTCGCTGAAATCCTTCTGGGCTGCAAGGCGTTTTTCGATCCGGGCATTATCCTGACAGAGTTTTTTTATCTTTTCCAGTTGTCCCAGAAATACATTTATATAATGCTCTTCATCTATTTCGTTTTCTTCGTCATCCAGGTCATCCACAATCTCCCTGATCTGTAGCTGTTCTTTCTTGAGCATATCTCCAAGCATAAATATTTTCTGAATGGTTATCGGAGAACTTAACACAACCTCCAAAACCTCCCGCTCGCCGACTTCTATTCTTTTGGCGATTTCAACTTCTTCTTCCCGGGATAAAAGAGATACAGAGCCCATTTCCTTCAAATACATGCGCACAGGATCATTCATTTTTCCAAAAAGATCTTTTTCTGCGAGTGCTCTTTTTTCAGACTTGCGCTTTGGAGCGCCTGTGTTTTGTGAAGACTCGACTATTTCGATGTCCATTTCTCCAAACTTTGTCATCAGCTCATCTATCTTTTCAGGAGATACCATGTCAGCGGGAAGGACGTCATTTACTTCTTCATAGGTTAAAAAGCCCTTTTCTTTTCCAGTCTCTATCAGCTGCTTAACCTTGTCATTTTTGGGTTTTCTGCCCATAGAACAAAACTCCTTCGAGGTTTTAAGTGTTTATTTTGAGCTGATGGATATTTTTCTTTTCCTTCAGCAGTTTTTGGGATTCTTCAAGGTACTTTATAGAAAGATTTTCGTCTTTTGCTGCTTCTGCCTGTCTTAAAAGATCCCTGACTTTTCCTTGTTCCTTAATGTTTTTTTTCAGCCGGATATCTTTGATACAATCTTCCAGGATCTTTGTTGGTTCTCCCGCCAAATGGTTTTCAAAAGAATTTTCAGCAATTATTTTTCTGAAGTTTTCTTGTTCTGTTTTTTCCATTAAGGCTGAAAGGCTGAAATTTCCCTTTTCCCGATGTTCCGTTAAGACCATGCTGCAAATTTCTTTGATATCTGTATCTGTAATTTCCTTAATAAGCGAAGATTTATCAACTATATTTATGATTTTCGGGTGGCTCAGCATCAGTTGTAATACTAACTGTTCGGCATTTTTATTGGAAGCTGAAGCAGTTTTTGTCTTCTTCTTTTCATGATCCGAAAAACTCTTTTTTGCCGAAGTATTTTCCATCCTGGAGCGGATATGTTCTTCTTTCAGGTTCATCCTGCGGGATATTTTTTGTATATATATATCCCTTTCCATCGCGTCTGAAATTTTTTTCAGCAGAGGAATGATTTCATCACATGCGTCTGTTCTGCCTCGAGGTGTAGCTATTTGATTTTTCTGTATAATTTTTTCTATTACAAAATCGAGTAAGTGTTCGGCATTGTTTACTTTTTCCATGAAGGCCGTTTCTCCGTTAGTACGTACAAAACTGTCTGGATCTTCATTTTCTGGAAGCAGCACCAGGTAGGGAGCGATATTATTTGCTAAAAAAGGTTCAAGGCTTCTTATCATTGCTTTTACGCCCGATGGGTCTGAGTCAAAAACCGTTATAATATTTTGAGTATATCTACTCAAAATCTGAATCTGATATTCTGTAAGAGCTGTTCCAAGCGGTGCAACACTGTTTTTTATGCCAACCTGGTGCAGGCTCAGTACGTCAAGATAGCCCTCTACAATAATTGCTTTTTCTTTATTCTTAATATCTTTTACAGCATTCGGCAAGCCGTAAAGGGTGTGCCTTTTGCTGTAGATGACCGATTCAGGCGAATTCAGGTACTTGGGTTCGCCCTTGTCAATAATACGGCCGCCAAAACCAGCTATATTGCGTGACAGGTTAATGATCGGAAATATTATCCTGTTTCTAAACCGGTCATAATATCTGTCATTATCCTTTTTAACAATCAGACCTGTTTTTTGGGCAAGAAGGAGCTGTTTATTGCTTCCTTTTAATTCTTTTGTCAGGGTGTCCCAGCTGTCAGGAGCATAACCCAGTTCATGGGCGTGTATTGTTTCAGTGCTGATACCCCGTTTTTCAAGATACTGCCTTGCTTTTGCAGCACGACTGTCTTTTAAAAGCAGATTATTATAAAGCTTTGCTGCTTTTTTGTTTATTTCAAAGAGCTCTTCTTTTTCGCTTTGTGTTCTAACCTGTTGGGGGGTAAGTGGTTTTTCGGGAATTACAATCCCTACTCTTTCTGCCAGCATTTTTGCCGCCTCGTTGAAGCTGAGGCTTTCTTTTTTCATCAGAAATGAGAAAACATCACCGCTTTCATGGCAGCCAAAGCAGTAGAAAAAATTCTTATTTTCATTTACGGAAAAAGAAGGTGTTTTTTCCTGGTGAAAAGGGCAGAGGCCCTGATAGTTCGCACCTTTCTTTTTCAGGCTGACATAGTCGGAAATAACTCCGATAATACTTACCGATTCTCTTATTTCCCTGATCTTTTCTTCTGGTATAAAAGTTTTTGATCCGGTACTTTGCATAACTCCTTTACAAGGTAAACAGGAATTTCCAAAAAACGGGACTCTATTTCTGGAAAACCAGATTTGCTCCCTTTTGAAGCTTGTCGAGAATTTCGTACACGTTAGAGTTTAACCCATTTTTATATTAGTAGGGTTAAAACCTATTAGTTTAGCTGTTTTTTATTTTTTGTCAAGAAAAAGAAGAGGGAAGATATAGAAATATATGTAAAAAAGAACAAAACGTTGTTAATTTTATGCATGGAATATCTTTTTTGTCTCTTTTTTGAGAAAATCCTTTATTTCATCTACGGTAGAATAGTCGAAAAGCCTGTTTGTTATATGTTTGCATTTTTTATAACTAAGAGAGCGAAGTGTTTTTTTAACCTTCAGAATCGCAACAGGATTCATACTCATCTCGTCTACTCCAAGGCCTAAAAGAACCGGCAGATATATGTTTTCTCCAGCCATTTCACCGCACAGGGCAACTGTAATTCCATTATCATGGGCAGCGTCAACAATATTTTTGAGTAATCTCAGTATGGAAGGGTGAAGCGGTTCATACAGGTATGATACCTGTTCGTTTACACGGTCAATGGCAAGGGCATACTGGATAAGATCATTTGTTCCGATACTGAAGAAATCAACTTCTTTTGCAAGCAGGTCTGCTATGGTTGCAGCAGAAGGTACTTCGACCATTATTCCTATCTTAATTTTTGGGTCAAAAGGTTTGTTCTGTTTTTTTAAATCAGCTTTTACTTCTTTGATAAGTTTCTTTGTCATTCTCACTTCTGTGATGCCTGATATCATTGGAAACATTATCTTTATTTTGCCGTATGCGCTGGCCCGTAGTATTGCGCGAAGCTGAGTCTTGAAAATTTTAGTTTCTTTAAGGCAAAAACGTATAGCACGAAGTCCCATTGCGGGGTTCATCTCGTCTGCAATATCAACGTGTGAAATAAACTTGTCTCCTCCAATATCAAGCGTCCGGATCGTTACCGGATGAGGAGCAACCTGTTGAGCGGCTTTCTTAAATATTTCAAACAGCTCTTTTTCTTTTGGAAGCTCCTTTTTGTTTAAGTATAGAAATTCAGTTCTGAAAAGCCCGATGCCTTCCGCGCCATAATCAAGGACAGATGATACTTCTTCAACTATTTCGATATTTGCAAGAAGACTAATACCAAAACCGTCTGTGGATTCAGCAGGAACATCTTTGTACTGCAACAGGCTTCTTTCAAATTCTTCATGCTGCTCTTTTTTCTGTTTGTATTTTAAAAGTGTTTCCGCGTCAGGATTTAAAATTACGATGCCATGTATACCGTCAACGATAATTACTGTACCATTTTCAACCTTTTCGGTAATACCTTTCAGGCCAACTACCGAGGGAATTTTTAAAGCTCTGGACATTATGGCAGTATGTGAAGTTTTCCCTCCGCATTCCGTGACAAAACCGAGTACCTCGGAAACGTTTAAGTTTACCGTGTCCGCGGGAGAAAGATCGTGTGCAATAACCACGACCTGTTCACCTATATTTGAGAGAAGCTTCTCTTTCTTGCCCGCAAGGTTTCTCAAAATCCTTTTTTCAATATAGTCCATGTCACTGGTTCTGTCCTTCAGGTAGTCATCGCCTAAGTCGAGGATATTTTTCCTCAATTCTTTCATGGTGTTTTTTAAAGCCCATGCTGCATCAATTCTTTCAGTTCTTATTCTTTTAAGAGAATTATTTTTTAGCTGCTTGTCCTGGAGTATCAGGATATGGGTATCCATAATATATTGAGCTTCCTTGCTGCTTTCGCGGCTAATCTCTTTTCTTGTTTTTTCAAGTTGTGCTTTTGATGCGGCAATAGCATTTTCAAGATGTTTCTCTTCTGCACAGATCTCAGCCTCTGTTGTAAGCTGGACGTGTGAAAAGTCAAAGACAACGTGATCAATAAGAAAAACCCTGCTGATCACTATTCCCGGAGATGCCCCTATTCCTGTTAGCAGTATATTATTATCCATGAGATATGTATCTCATGTTTGATTAAGTTTGTCAATTACGTGTATTTGCTTTACTTCCTTCAACAAGAAGCGTTATTTCTCCTTTGATTTTTCTGTTTTCAAGTATTTCAAGAATCTCTGTGAGTTTTCCGCGCAGAATTTCCTCATAAAGTTTTGTTATTTCTCTAGCAAAAACAGCTTTCCGGTCTCCAAGGATTTCAATCATATCTTTTAAGGCCGCGCAGATTCGGTAAGGAGATTCATAAAAGATAAGAGTTCTTTCTTCTTCAGTCAGTTTTTTAAAAAGGGTCTTTCTTTTTCCTGTTTTTGGCGGAAGAAAACCTTCAAAGGTAAATTTGTGAACAGGCAGTCCGGAAACAGAAAGAGCCGTAATTGCCGCGCAGGCACCCGGGATCGGCACAATAGGTATGGTATGTTTAATTGCTTCTGCAATTACCCGATATCCCGGATCAGAGATTGTCGGGGTTCCCGCTTCAGATATCAATGCCACATTTTTACCTGCTTTTAATAAATCAATAAGGGTCGTGGTCTTTGTTTTTTCATTATGTTCAAAATAGCTGGTAAGCTGGTTTTTTATGTGATAATGGTTCAAAAGAATACGGGCTCTGCGGGTGTCTTCTGCAGCAATACAGTCAACCTCACTTAAGATACGCACAGCTCGAAAAGTAATGTCCTCAAGGTTTCCAATGGGTGTGGAAATAATATAGAGCGTTCCCTGTTCCATAAATATTCTAAAAATGAGTTAATCTTGTGATAAGAGTTATTTAAGCTTATTTTCACATGTGTGGCTAATATTTTTCAAAAGTTTTCAATGAGTCAAGGCTTATAGATTTCCAGGTTTTTTATTTGTATTGTTGAGAAAGGTTTGTATGTTATATGTAAATTTGGCTAAAGACTCATTTTTAATTATAGTACTTTATTAAACTCTTCTATGCAAAAATTTATTGTTATTTTTGGGGAAAAGTTAATTAGTGTAAAAATTTTATTTATTTTATTTGCTTTGCTTGATTTGCAGTTGTGAATGTTTTATTCTTCATTTGTTCAAAGAGCAGTAGAGAGTCACTGCGGAATTTTGATGATTCAAGTAACAAGAACTCTTACATCAGGGAGATCGTTCATTTTTTATGAAACATGACAAAAGCTTAAAAATAACAACTTTTCTCGAAAAAACACTTCTTGATCTTTTTGAGATAAAAAAACCAATAAAGAGTAAAAGCAAAAAGATAAAGCGGATAGCTGAAGAAGTCAAGATTCTTTCGGATGAGTATGTTTTTTTAAATAGTAAAAATAGAATTTATGACAGTATAATCAGCCGGTTTATAAAAACCTATGCTGTCTATTTTATGCCGGCAAATCTGGTAAAGCTGCACCCAGTTCTTGATGAAATGAGAAGAGATAAAAATTGCGCACATTTTAAAAAAAAATCCCTGTCTATTCTTGACTTGGGTTGTGGTCCGGGTACTTTTACTGTTGGTTTTCTGGAATATCTGTCAGAGAAATGTTTGCCTGATTCTCTTGATCTTGAAAGTGTTGAGCTTAACTGTATGGACAGGTCAAAGGAGAATCTCTCTCTTGCACAAAACATTATAAAAGAATATCTTGCTCATGGCCCGCTTTCAAAAAACATAAAATGGAAAACGTTTTTTGTGGAAGGAACCATAACAGATTCAAATTCTTTTCAGATACTGTTTTCAGAAAAGGCCCGGTTTGACATAATTATCGCGGGAAACGTAATAACAGAATTACCAGAAGAAAGCATAAACCCCGTTATTGATTTTTTGGAAAAGCACCTTTCTCCTGATGGAACCGTAATTATAATCGATCCCGGAACAAAGACATCTTCAAAACAGCTGCTTTGTCTGAGGAATAAGCTCTTATTGGAAACCGGCCTTTATCTCTATGCGCCATGCCCAAATACAGAGACCTGTCCGTTAACAGATAACAGCAAGAACTGGTGTCATGAGAAAGTTTTCTGGGAGCCTCCCGAGATAGTAAGTATGATAGACAGAATAACAGGTTTTTCAAAAGAGAAGGGATTAAAGTTTTCTTACCTGGTTTTTAATAAAAAAAATATACACCTTTCCGGGATTTTCCCTGAAATTTCTCAGGGAAAAGTCTTCAGAGTGGTAAGTTATCTGATAAAAAACAAAGGTGAAGAACGTCTTTATGTGTGTAACGGCAGAGGCAGAATGCTTTTAAGAAGGTTAAATAAAAATTGTTCTGAAAAAAATTTAGGGTTTGGAAATGTTTTAAGGGGAAATTGTGTTTTTTTTGACAATCTGAAATTCCGTAAAGATTTTATGGAGATAACAAAGGAGAGTATTTTTAAGATTCTTTGATCCTGAATTGTTCATCAGAATTAAATGCATAACGATGTTTAACAATAACTTGAATTATGCTATATGATTTTCAAACATTAATCATTGTTTAAAGGGTAGTATGGAAGTAAAAATTAATAACTCCATTATTCGATTGATACAGGGGGATATTACAAAACAGAAAGTCGAGGCTATCGTAAATGCGGCGAACTCAAGGCTTGCTGGCGGCGGAGGGGTTGATGGTGCTATTCACATAGCCGGCGGGCCAAAAATAATGGAGGAATGCAAGAAGTACGACGGCTGCCCTACAGGAACTGCCGTAATGACCACTGGCGGAAACCTTCCTTCGAAATATATTATTCATACTGTGGGTCCGATTTATAAAAACGGAATTTCAGGAGAACCTGAGCTTCTTCAATCCGCCTATTTTAATTGTTTGAAATTGGCTGAGAAAAATAATATTAAAATCATTGCATTTCCGTCTATTAGTACGGGTGTTTATGGTTACCCAATAAAAGAAGCTTCAGTTCTCGCTCTTGAAACTGTTATGTCCTGTCTTAAAGGGGAAACCTTCATAGAGAGGGTAGAATTTGTTTTGTTCAGCCTTAAGGACTACAATGTGTATTGTTCTGCCCTTAAGGCTGTCGGTTAATAATAACTATTAGTGAAAGGGTTAAATGAAAAACAACCAGCTTTCTGAAATAATAGAGCAAATTCTTTCTGGTTATAAAACAGACCGGGGGATAAATCATATTGAAGGGCCGAACCTGCCTTCGAAAAAATCCATCGAAGAAATTACTTTGGATGTTTTAAATATTATTTTTCCAGGCTACTATGAGAAATATGAAATAAGCCGTGAGGATATAAACCTTTACGTGTGGGAAAAAGTTGCATCTGTTTATCATGGTCTTTCCCATGAAATTTCAAAGAGCCTTAAGGTGGTTCCTGAATTGGTTGAAAAAAATACGGATGAGATAATTTCCCTTTCTATTAAGAAAACAGTCTCTTTTCTTTCAAAAATTCAGCATATAAGGAAAAAACTAAACGGAGATGTTGAAGCAGCTTTTGAAGGCGATCCTGCAGCCAACAGTTTTGATGAGATCATTGTAAGCTATCCCGGTCTTTTTGCAATTGCCGTTTATCGGGTGGCACATGAACTTTATCACCTTGAAATACCTCTTATTCCTAGAATAATGACGGAATTTGCCCATGGTTCAACAGGGATTGATATTCATCCGGGTGCTCACATTGGCGATAACTTTTTTATTGATCACGGAACAGGGATTGTTATTGGTGAAACAACCTTAATCGGAAATAATGTAAGAATATATCAGGGGGTGACTCTGGGGGCTTTAAGTTTTAAAAAAGATAAAGACGGGCGTGTTATGAAAGGTGGGAAAAGACATCCTACTATTGAAGACAATGTTGTGATATATGCGGGAGCTACTATTTTGGGAGGAGAAACCGTTGTGGGAAGAGACTCTGTTGTCGGTGGAAATGTCTGGCTGCTTGAGTCTATACCGCCGGAAACAACGCTGACGCACCAGTCGCCCAAGCTTGTTTTGCGGGAAAAAAATACTGATAATCTTCAGGATGAGTATATGTATTATATTTAAAAATTTTTGTTAAAATTAATGAATAAAAAAAACCCCCTGAAACATTATGTTTTGAATCAGGGGGGAGTGGTAAAATCTTAAATCTGTTCTTCTATTCAATTGCTCCTGCGATCTTAAAGATCGGCAAATACATCGCCATTAGCATCGTACCAACCGTACCACCAAGAAATACCATCATTATGGGTTCAATAAGTGCGGTAAGCGCGTCTACTGATGTATCTACTTCTTCTTCATAAAAAGCAGCAATTTTTTCCAGCATTGAATCCAGGGCACCGGCGGACTCACCAACTGCAACCATCTGGCATACCATTGGTGGGAAAATCCCGCTTTCTTCCAAGGGGGCTGCAATGGTCTTTCCTTCGCTTACGCTCTGTCGGGTATTATTTATTGCCTCTTCGACAACTCTGTTGCCCGCTGTTTTTGCAACAACGTCCATACCGTCAAGAATGGGAACACCGCTTGATATCATTGTTCCAAGAGTTCTGGTAAACTTGGCAACCGCGACTTTTCTAAGCAAGTCTCCAATAACCGGAGTTTTAAGCAGGTATTTGTCGACTATGTATTCACCCCTGTCGGTAGACCTAAACTTTTTAAAAGCAAAAAAGAGAGCGGTAAAAATTACTATAAGATAGATCCAGTTACCGACCAGAAAATCGCTCATGTTAACAACTGCCTGTGTAAGACCCGGCAACTCTCCACCGAAATCAGTAAACATTTCTGCAAAGACCGGAATAACAAATATCAGCATGATTAGTATAACAACAATGGCTATTGCCATAATGGTTGTAGGATAGACCATTGCTCCTTTCACCTTGGCTACAAGTCTTGCGTTTTTTTCAATATAAGCTGCAAGTCTTTGTAGAATTGTATCCAGAATACCGCCCATTTCTCCTGCTGCAACAAGGTTAACATAAAGGTTGTCAAAAACTTTAGGGTGTTTTTTTAGAGCTTCAGCAAGTGAAGATCCGCCTTCAACATCTAATTTTACCTGCATAAGAACCTTTTTAAATGTTTTATTTTCTTCCTGGCTGGCAAGAATATCAAGGCCCTGTATTAGAGGCAGGCCGGAATCTATCATGGTTGAAAATTGCCGCGTAAAAATAATAAGGTCCTTGGTTTTAACTCCTGGCTGCATAAATGCGACATTTTCGAAAATATCTTTTGGTTTTTGTTTTACTTTCGAGGGATTAATCTTCTGGGCCTTGAGCATCTGCCGAAGGACTTTATCACTGGGTGCATCGGTTTCACCCTTCTGAATTGTTCCTCTTGCAGTCTTTCCTTCCCAAATATATACTGGCATTTTAATCCTCTCTTTGTCTTTTAATGTTATTATTTAATTCATACTAAATAAAAAATAATAATGCAAATTAATCCTCATCTTTAACGGTTGTTTTTAGTACTTCTTCATAATTGATTTGTCCCGCCAGCATTTTTAGAATTCCGCTCTGGCGGAGAGACTGCATGCCAAGAGCTATCGCCTCGTTTTTTATTTCAATTGAGGATGCTCCCTGCAGCACCAGCTCTTTTATAGGTTCATACATGGGCATAACTTCATAAAGAGCAATACGTCCTTTGTTGCCGCTATTGTTGCAGTCATCACAACCTTTACCTTCATAAAAGGTAACGCCTTGGTACTGTTCAGGAGTAACCCCTAGTTTTTTAAGCATATTTTCGGAGATTTCAACTGGTTCCTTACATTTATCGCAAATTTTTCGTGCAAGACGCTGGGCAAGAATAAGGTTAATAGAAGAGGATACCAGGAAGGGTTCTATCCCCATATTTAAGAGTCTGTTTACAGTGCTGGGGGCATCATTGGTATGCAGGGTGCTTAGTACCATATGTCCGGTTAGAGCGGCTTTTATGCCAATTTCTGCTGTTTCAAAATCCCTGATTTCACCCACAAGAATAACATCCGGATCCTGTCTAAGAAAAGAGCGAAGTGCAGATGCAAAATTAAGACCGATGCCCTCATGCATATGTACCTGGTTAATCCCTTCAAGGTTGTATTCTACAGGGTCTTCCGCGGTTGAGATGTTTTCTGTAGTCTGGTTAAGCTCTGTAATTGCGGAATAAAGGGTTGTTGTTTTTCCGCTTCCTGTTGGGCCGGTAACCAGAACCATTCCAAAAGGCTTGTGTATGGCATCTTTAAAATCCTGAAGCTGCTTGTCTCCAAAGCCAAGCTTGGTCATGTCAAGCTGCAGATTGGATTTGTCAAGAAGCCTAAGAACTATTTTCTCTCCAAACAAAGTCGGTAAAACTGAAACACGGTAATCCATTTCCCTGTTTTTACCAAGTTTAAGCTTTATTCTTCCGTCCTGAGGCAGCCTTCTTTCTGCAATATCAAGATTTGCCATAATCTTTAGTCTTGAGGTAATTGCGTTTTTCATTCTTAAGGGGGGTTTCATAACTTCATATAGACTGCCGTCTATTCTAAATCTTACTCGAAAGCTTTTTTCATAAGGCTCAATATGAATATCACTGCTGTTTTTGGTTATTGCATCGGTTAAGATCGCATTGACCAGTTTTACGACCGGAGCATCTTCGCTTTCCTTTTCAAGCGAAGATAAATCTACTTTTTCTTCACCGTCAACATATTCAACATCTTCATCTTCAAATCCGGATAAAAGATCTCCAAGATAATCACCATCAGCATCGCCTTCTACTTTATAATATTCTTCTATTGATTTATTTACCGAATCTTCTGCTGCGATTAATGCTTCTACCCTGTAGCCTGTTAAAAATTTAATATCATCAAGTGCAAATATGTTCCCCGGATCAATCATGGCAACAGTGAGGGTTGAATCTTTTGCAGAAATAGGCATGATCTGGTATTATGAAGCAACGCCGGCAGGAATTATCTTCAGCACCTCAGGGTCAATTTGAAATTCAGAAAGCTTAATAGAGGGCACACCGTGCTGTTCACTTAAAAATTGCAGAAGTTCACTGTCTTGTAAGACACCCATTCCAACAAGAATAGAACCGACCATTCTACCGCTTTTTTTTTGTTCTTTTAAAGCAGCTGAAAGATGTTCCGGTGTAATGGTATTATTTTTGACCAGAATTTCGCCTAATTTATCAGACATTAAAGTCTCCGCAATGAATAATGTGCTAAAATATTAACGATTTTGCTATGGTTACAAGTCACTGTCTGGTCTGGACAGCGATATTTTTTCATGGGTCTTATTATAAATACATGTAAGCATAAATTTAGAATTTTTTTGCGCTATGTCTAGATTCTAAGAGTTTAATAACTAAATAAATTATCAGCTTTTGTTATTATTTATTAAAAAGATGTAATTTGTAAAGAAATTTCCGGTTTAGAAGCCTGTTTATAGTGCACATATACTTATCGGCAGATACTTCTAAGTGATAATTGAAAAAATATATATTATAAAATAACTTTATTATATTTATGATCATAGAATAAAATGAGTTTTGGTTTCTGTTACTGTTAATTTAAAAGCACCAGTTATATTATAAAATAGAGGGAAAAAAACCTAAAAAGTGAAAAATCGGGTAATTACAGTTATTCTGATCAACTTATGGATTAAGAATTTTCAAGCTTTCTTCTAAATTTCCATCCGCTACAAGGAATAAGCCTGCAATAAAAATGAGAGAGACAACAAAAAAGGAAAGAACTGTAATTACAGCTTGTTTTGATTTTAATTTGTGTACCACCTGCAGTCCAATATAGATTAAATATAGACTATAAATATTTACAGCTAAACTGAAAACAACAATTGGGATCCAGGAGATAAGAGATAGTACATTGATATATGCAATAATCCTGAAAGTGGCTTCAAACGGTACTTTTGAAGCAAACAGTCTTGAAACAACCAGGTGGTAAACCATGCTCTGTACAAAAGCAGACATGGTGTTTGCAAAAAAATAAAGTAGAAAAAGATTAAAATTTCCGCCTTTTAAATTGGCAATAAAAAGTGCAAACAAAAATGAACATATCAGGATGAAAATGAAGGGGTTTTTGATGCTGCCGGCCTTCGGCATTTTATAAAAAAACTTACCCGGTCTTATAAGAACCTCTTTTGCCACATAGACAAAACTGTCAAAAAAGTGTTTTAGTTCAAATTCAACCCCTTTTTTTTGTTCAGGTACATTCATAGGTTCTTCAGATTGACTTATTTAAGTTTCTTGATTAGAATTATTTTATGCCAGTGTGCAATAAATTTGGCGCAGTTTATTAAACAAAAATTATACCAACCTTTAATCTTTATAACAAGTTGAAAGATATTATATGAAAATGAGTTTAATAAAAAGAGCCCGTACCCTGGTTCAAAAAGACAAAGAATACATTTGGCATCCGTTTACGCAGATGAAAGACTATGAGAAAAGTTCTCCTCTTGTAATTGAAAAGGGAAGAGGGTCATATCTTTATGATACTGAAGGAAATCGGTATATAGACGGTATATCTTCTCTATGGGTGACTGTACATGGTCACCGTAAAAAAAAGATTGATGATGCCATTATAAGTCAGGTTAAAAAAATATCTCATTCAACGCTGTTGGGCATTTCAAATGTGCCGGCAGTAGAGCTGGCTGAAAAACTTGTAAAAATAACGCCAAAGGGGCTGTCAAAGGTCTTCTATTCGGATAATGGATCAACCTCTGTTGAGATAGCACTTAAGATCGCGTATCAATACTGGCAGCAGAAATCAGACAAAACAAAAATCAAAAAAAAATTTATATCGCTGGTCAATGCCTACCATGGCGATACTCTGGGCTCTGTGAGCGTCGGAGGGATAGATCTGTTTCACCAGGTATATAGTCCGCTTCTTTTTAAGACCTTCAAGGCAGATTCTCCTTACTGTTATCGGTGTCCGGTAAAAAAAGACTGGCCCGGATGTAAGTTGGCATGCATTGACTCCCTTGAAAAGATTTTGAAAAAACACAGTAGAGAAATTGCCGCCATGATTATTGAACCTATGGTGCAGGGTGCCGCCGGAATGATTACTTTTCCGAAAGGGTATCTTAAAAAAGTTCGTCAGCTCTGTAGCCGTTATAATGTTCTTTTGATTGCTGATGAAGTTGCAGTGGGTTTTGGAAGAACTGGTAAGATGTTTGCCTGTGAACATGAAAAAATAATTCCTGACTTGCTTGCAATTGCAAAGGGAATAACCGGGGGAACCCTTCCTCTGGCTGCGACGCTGGCATCAGAGGAGATATATAACGCGTTTCTGGGCGAACCGGAAGACTTAAAAACGTTTTTTCATGGTCACACCTATACAGGAAATCCGGTTGCCTGCGCAGCCGCTATAGCAAATCTTGAAGTTTTTAAAGAAGAGAAGGTGCTTTTATCTTTAAAGAAAAAAATTAGATTGCTGACAAAATATCTAAAAGCGTTTGTAACACTTTCTCATGTGGGAGATGTCCGGCAGAGCGGGTTTATGGTGGGAATTGAGTTGGTTAAAGATAAGAGAACGAAAGAACCTTTTTCAGCTAAAGAACGGATTGGACACTGGGTAATTCTTGAGGCTAGAAAGCGGGGCGTGGTGATCCGTCCGCTGGGTGATGTGATTGTTTTAATGCCGCCGTTGTCTATATCGGAAAAAGAGCTGAGCACTTTATGTGATGTGACTTTTGAATCGATTAAGGCAGCAACTGAAAAGTAATGCTCTCCGTTTACAAGGCATGGCTTTCGCGAAAAACTTTGATAAAAATATAAATGGTGGAAGCGTTTTTTCTTTCTTGATTTACCCGACATCTTTTTAATATTTATGCTTTAGTCTTTAAAATTAAATTGCAAAAAATTTACTATAAGTATGAGTAACATTAACAATGCCATGATTTTATATAATGGTACGAACTGTTGACTCTGTAGTTTGTTAAGATTACAAATGGTTATATAACTTAATTTGTGTATGAATGCAGAAAACCTCAGCACTAATTTTTTTAATTAATATAATCAATTATTAATTTAATAAAACCCACTTTGTTACGACCAGTTCTCTTCGCATCATAGAGCGCACTGTCAGCATAAGCAATCAGCCTGTCTGGTGATGATTTCTGATCTGGAATAATAGTAGCGACTCCAACGCTCATGGTTATGACTTTGGCCACGTCTGATCCTTTATGCTCAATTCCTAAAGATTCAACTTCAGCCAGTAATCTGTTTGCTAGGAACATCGCATTCTTGTCATCTGTTTCAGGTAGAATTATTGCAAACTCCTCTCCACCGTAACGGGCAGCCAAGTCCATTGACCGTTTTGAAATGTTTTTCAGCACCTTGGAAACTTGCTTGAGAACGTTGTCGCCGCTTTGATGACCATAGGTATCGTTATAGATCTTGAAAAAATCAATATCACACATTATCATTGATAAAGGTTTCTTGGTCCGAGCCAGGCGCATCCACTCTTTATTTAACGTTATATCAAAGTTACGGCGGTTAGCAACGTCCGTCAAGCCATCAATAGTGGCAAGACGTTCCAGTTCTTCCTCCATTTTTTTTCGATCGCTGACATCAAAAATAGCCCCATCAAGCCACAATAATTCATCGTTGATCCCAAATTCTCCTTGGCCCTTCTCATATACCCAGCGTATCGTTCCATCAGGGTGTAAGATGCGATATACAATTTCATAAGGTTCTTTTCGTTTTATTGCGTTCAAGATGATTTTTCTAATCATTTGAGAATCATCAGGATGGATTATACTCGCATATGTTCTGACTCTATTGTCTATAAAGTCAGAAAAAGGGTAGCCGGAAATTTCTTCAATAAAATCGCTAACATGTTGCATGGTCCAGTCATTATCATAGGCACACCGATAAACAGCCCCTGGAATGTTAGAAATAAGAGTCCTCTGTTGCTCCTCACTTTTACGTAGAGAATCTTCACGTTTTGAAAGTTGTTGAACCATATCATTAAAGGATCTGGCAAGTATTCCGATTTCATCATCGCTTTTGATCTTGATCTTTTCAGTGAGGTTTCCTCTGGAAATTTCTCTAGTTCTTTCGACAAGCACTTTAAGACCATCAGAAATTAAATTGGAAACACGTAATGCCGAAAACAACACAAGAAAAATTGCGAGAATAGTTGCCACAATAGTTGTTGTGATCGTGTTTGAGGCTGCATTTTTAGATTTCAGTTCTCGGGTTTTTAGCAAACTGATTTCAACCTTAATGAATTTATTGAGTTTCACTCTAAGTGTATCAATTATCTTTTTTCCCGCTCTGGTACTGACCATGTTAATTATGTTATTCATTGCCGCTCTATTTTTGTTAATCTCAATTCGGGCAGCAATTTCTGGTTGGGCTGCGTCTTTGAGCCACTTCTTCGCAAGACCATCGATCACTTTTATGAGCACTATTTGTTCGGGATTGTCCCTAACAAGCTTTTTCAGGTTAATTATCTTTTCACCCCAAATTTTTTGAGCTTCTTTAAGTGGATCAAGAAATATTTCCTTGCCTGTAATGAGAAAGCCTCTTTCGCCTGTCTCCATGTCCAGAATCAACTTCCCCAATTCCCTGGCTTCTGCTATGACCTCTTGCGTGTGTTTGTCCCAGTTATTAGCCTCGATCATTCTTGCAACATTAATATATACAACACAGGCCACAATCAACATTAGAAGCATGGGAACACTAAATCCCAATAAAATCCTATACTTAATTTTTAGGTTCCTAAACATAAATCAAATCCTCTTTTACTTTACGAATAAAAGAAACGGCTAAATCATGTCGTAGTCAACATTACTTACGAGACTGTCGAAAAACTCCGGGGTATAAATGCGGTCATAAAAACGGCCTTCGAGAATGCCCCAGAATCGACGTTCTTGAACAGAGCTTTAAGAGTTGATACCCTATATTTGTTTCTAGTTTTCACGATAACTTTAATATTTTAGCACACTTAAAAAGTCAACAGTAGTGATAATAATATTGAATATTCTATTTCAAGAAGGGTTGATATTACTAGAAGTCATATGAAAAAGAAGGAAAATTTAATATGTTTTTTGGGAATCTGAGTTTAATATAAATGTTATTTGGAGGCTTAAGTTAAAATTTTTTTGAGATTTGTGTCAGATCAAGCCCAGACTTTTACACCTCATGGTTTTTTTTCTGGCGAAGAGATCTTAAAGTATTAGCGTTCATTCTTCTGCCAGCAATTCCTTGTCGTTCAGTTCTGGAATAATGTCAGCCAGATCAAGTTTTTCGAGAAGCTCTTTTTTCTGAAGACCTGTTTTAACATCCCATCCGCGTATTTCATAATATTCATCCATCATTTTTTCAAACTTATCTCGTTCCACCACACAGCCTTTGCGGCTGATCAGTTCACCGCCTGGGCCTGGAAGCATCATCTCAGGATTAAACACGTCAAAAAAACCTGGATCGCCTTTGAGGGGCTCGGTGAAATTAAATTCATTTATCTGATCATCCTTTCTGCCGGTACGGCCTTCTCTGCACTGGATGGCCCGCTGCAGGTTAAAAACCCGTTCACCGGTTCGGTAGTACTCTTTTTCATCCATGTCCATTCCTGTGACCGCAGAAAGCAGACGGCTCTCAAGGGTCGGGTCACCGACATGGTCTTCTGCACCTTCGGAGGTGGTGATCGGAAACATAAAATCACAGCCAACCAGATTTTCTTTTGCGTAACCGCGGTCCTGAATGATGCTGGCCACTTCTCCTTTTCCTTCATAGGTGGAGAAATCAACGGACTTTTCGTTTTTCCAGAATTTGCGGGCGATATTTTGAAGAACATCAGTGCTGAAGGGAGAATAGGCCCCTTCAGTGGCAAACCACATGGTCCATTTCATTAAAGGAAAACAGACCTCATGGAGCTGGTTCATAGTACTGGTTGATTCGGTGGCATAAAAAGGCGCATTGGTAATAAAAAACCGGGGGTTATATGCATTTGCGTTAAATCCGCTGGGGGTGACCCGTTTGTCAAGGAGAGCTTCAGTCTCTTTTCCCGCAGCCTGGGCAGCCCGGATGGTTCCTTCAGCCAGAATGTCTCCAAAGCCCTTGCGATAGGTAAGCATATCCAGCAGTTTTTTCGCATATTCCATAGTCCCCTGTTCAGACAATTTAATTCCGATTTTGTCTTCAGGAAGCAGACCAAGCTTATCGCTTTCATGGAGAAAACTGAACATGTTGTTTATTTCCTGTCCGCACAAACCGTAATGATCTAAAAGTGAGGTGACCATAAATGGGACAGGTGTTGATTCATCATTGTTCTGCAGTTTGTCCCATTGGTAATAGGAGTAGGCGGCCGCACAGTTTTTTCTAATCTCTTTTTTCCCGGAATCATGTCGAAAGAGTCCGCGGGGGCAGCCTGCGGGGCAGCCCTGGCACGGAGACCGTTTCACAAGTTCGATGCCTTCAATGTTCGGATCCATAAGGACCCTGCCTTCAATCAAAGAGCGAACCTGTCGGCTTATTTTTTTGAGTTCTTCGAGTTTGGCAACAGATACCTGCTGGTTGCCTTCGATGACAATGGCTTTAAGATTCTTAGAGCCCATGACCGCTCCGAATCCGCTTCCGCCGCAGGCGGTGTTATCACTCATGGCAATGGCAAATTTGACCTGATTTTCACCTGCCGGCCCGATGCATATTGCGCGTGAATTTTTCCCATGGGCAGCTGTCAGACGTTTAAGTGATTCAGAAGTACCTAGACCCCAAAGACCGTTAGCATCTTTGATTTCATATTTATTGTCTTTAATATGGATATAGGATGGTTTAGCTGCCTTGCCTGTAATGATCATTCCATCAAGCCCGGCAGCCTTAATAATGGCAGCCATGCTGCCGCCGATATTTCCAAGCCCAAATTGTTCGGGGTTGAGCAGAGGAGATTTTCCGCCAATGAACCACCGGTTACAGGAAGGCGCAGCGGTACCGGCCAGTGGTCCGGTCATGATGATAATCGGGCTGTCCGGATGGAGCGCGTCTGTTTTGGTGTCGACTTCATCCCAGTAGATCTTAGTGAGAAATCCGCGTCCTCCGATAAACCGTTCAGCCATATCTGTTGTTGACTGGTGCTGTGTATCTCCGGAGGTAAGATTTAGTCTGAGAATTTTTCCCTGCCAGCCATAGGTGTTTTTCATGATTGCTCCTTAAAATTATTTATTTTATCGGGAGGTTTTGATGGCTTTAAAAACAGAGGTTATCCTATATTATGTTTCGCTTCTAAATTCTTCAATAGTTTTTCCGCGGAGACACTCTGCCAGTTCCCAGGTATAATTATACAAATGCAGGCCTTTTGAAGAAACGATCATTTCTCCATCTTCAACTCCGATTTCTGAGGCTATATACTCTTTCATTTGCTGGATGCCGGCAAGATTGGCAGGAAAGCCTGCCCATAAATCCCAAGAGCGGAAGTAGATGATAAAATTAAGTTTTCCATCCTGGATTCGAGTGTCAATGGAGCGGAGGCAGGGAGGGTCTGTTAATATCATATCTGTGGGGTGCGCCACCTGCAGAACCATTTGGTTGTTGCGGTGCCCTTTGTTTTTATAGGTCCAGATCAGCAGTTCTATCTGGTTCAGGTACTTTTTTCCGTTTTCGTTTATTACAATGGTATTGTTTCCCCATATTTCTTTGTCCTGTTTAAGGATTTCCTGGTTTTCTGCTGAGCTGAAATTATTATATTCCAAAGGAAGGGGGTATCTGCAGATTCTTTGTCCATAGGTATAGGACTCTCCGGGTTTCATTTCTCCGGTCATAATATAGGGGAGATAGTCGTTTAAATAATCCTCTGCTACAGGATTTGGCAGGCTGTACTGTGCGGGAATTTGCGGCAGCATCGGGAGGGCGCCGGGGTGTTTTATATGCACGGTTACATAATCAAATTCAAGGCGTTTTTCACCTTCAAAAGAGCCCTGATCAATTGTGAAATCTCTTCCTGCTTCAATACATTTATATACGGTCTGGAACCATGCGTCCGGGAGGGTGGTTGCTTCAATGTGCAGTGGCTTAAACCCCCGGAATTTGTTATTGTTTTCCATTACCTTCTCCTTGCATACGGATTTTAGAGTGCTGAGGTTTTGGGGACTACTATATAATATGAAGGGCTGATAAGGCAACTTTTTTTGATACGGATTAAATTCGGTTGTTTTTTAAGAGGTTGGCTATTTATATTAAACCGGATATGTTTATTCGCAGGATTTTTGTTTTATGTTTTTCTTTCAATCGGCAGCTTAATGACAAATTTTGTATCACCTCCGGGTTCTGAAAAAACCTCCATTCTTCCGTTGTGATCTTTCTCAATAATAAAATAGGATATTGAAAGCCCAAGTCCTGTTCCTTTGCCCACTGTTTTTGTGGTAAAGAAGGGCTCAAGTATTTTGTGGCGGTTTTTTTCTTCTATGATCGGGCCATTGTTTGATATTTCAATATACACCATGTTGTTGTTTTTCATGATTCGCAGTGTAAAACAGGGGTCTGGTGTGTTGTTTTCAGACATGGCTTCAGCACCATTTTTTAAAATATTTAGAAACACCTGCTGAATCTTATTTTCTTCACACATGACCTCAGGAACATCTGTATCGTATTTTCGGATGATTCTGATCTGGCGGAAATCATATTCTTGTTTAAGGTTGTAATCATTTTGAATCAGCTCAAGAGTTCTGTCCAGGATTACCTCCATCCGACGAGGGATGAAAGCGGATTCGCTTTTACGGCTGAAGGAAAGCATGTTTTCTACAATTCGGGAAGCGCGTTTGCCGGAGTCGATTATAGAGGAGATCATTTCAGTCAAATTGCGTTTGTTTACGTATGATTCGATTGCTGCCATACTGGTTCCGCACGCTTCAGCAATTTCAGTGTTTTTGGGAATGGAGTCTGACAGGCGGTTTTTTAATACCTGTATGTTCTGAAGGATGCCTGCAAGGGGATTGTTTATTTCATGGGCCATGCCGGCTGCCAGACTGCCCACGGAGAGCATTTTTTCAGATTGGACCATAATTTCCCCAATCATGATTCGTTCGGTTATATCGTCAATTCGAATAACCGCCCCCTTAATCCCTTTTCCAAGAAGAGGATAGATGGTTATATCTGAAAAATGTTTTTCTTTTTTCTCAAAAGATTCGACTTTTTGTTCAGCCTGAACGGTTTGATTTTGTATTGCTGTTTTGACCTTTTCACCAAGATCTTCCAGCACTGGTAGAACGTCATAAAATTGTTTTCCCTGCGCATCTGAAGCACGGATGCCGGTTGATTTTTCGGCTTCAATGTTCCAGTTTATGATTTTTCCTGTAGCGTCAACACTTATCAGCAGGGACGGCATGGAGTCTATGATGTTCTGAAGATAATTTCGAAGGCGGTTAAGTTCGTTATCTATCTGTTTTCGTTCGGTGATGTCAAAGATAGCACCATCAAGGTGTAGAACTTTCCCCCCATTGTTTTTTGTTGCTTGGCCCCTTTCATGTGTCCACTGGATATTTCCATCTTTATGGAGTATTCGGTATTCAAGAGTATAAGGCCTGTCATGTTTTACATCTTCAGATATAATATCCTCTACCCTTTGTTTGTCGTCTGGATGGATAATGCCTGCATAGCTTCGTATTTTGTTATTTATAAAATCAGTGGCGGGATAGCCGGTTAGTTCTTTAATCTCATTGCTTATTAAGTCCATGGTCCTGTCATTATCGCAGGCACACCGGTAAATGGTGCCCGGAATATTTCCTAACAGGGTTCTAAACCGTTCCTCGCTGTCCAGAAGCTCTCGTTCAGTTTGTTTCTGCTCGGTAATATCCTTGCATATTATGCCCAGCAGGGCGCCTTCAGTGGTTTCGATCGGGAAATTGTAGGTCTGTACGTCTTTCAGGTTTTTGTCCGGTGTCTCAACTGTATATTCCTGTTTTACAAATAAATAATCAGACTGTTTTGTTTCAAAATAGTCCAGGTAGCCTGTCTTAAGAAATTCGTAAAGTTCCGGTGATTTTTTATCAAGGGGAATGGTTTTAAAGATTATGTCCCAGATTAAGTCGTTAAGGGCTTCTTCTGTCTTGATGCCGGTAATATGTTCCATTTCTTTGTTCCATTCAAGGATTTTTCCTTGTTCGCTTATCAGGGTAATTCCGTCAATTGACTGAAGTACAAAGTTGTGAAATTTTTCTTCGCTTTTTCCCAGAGCCTCCTAGCTTTTCTTTATTGCATTGACCATCTTATACAGACTCTCGCCCATGGTTTTGATCTCTAAAAAGGTATTTTCGGAAAGATCAAGATGGCTTTTTCTTAGCCAGATCGGGTCTTTTTGATGAAGGATACCTAAAGAAGCTGCTTTTTCTGTTTCATCCATGGCGCTGCGGAGCTTTTCAATAGGACCAAGCAGATATTTTTTAATTAAAAAACCGGTAAATAAAACAAGAATAATTCCCAAAGTAAAAAATTCCAGCAAATCCATTCCGACTTGATGTCTAAGTTTTTTTTCAGCCAGGTCTCTGGTTAGATAAACAGTCACCTCTCCAACAACTGTTTTTTCGGGGGAATTGTTTTCGTTGATAAAGATATTATTGCTGTGTTTAAGCAGATTTTTGTTTTCAGGAGGAAGTATTGCTTTTTCTGGCTGGTCTTTTCCCTTGACAGCGCCGTAAAGCAATTCTTTATTTTTTGGAGTCCAGATAAAAACTCCAAACACTGCATTATAACCGAATTCTGCCTGGACCGTATTGCGTATGTTTTTTAGATCAAAGTCATAGACAGGCCGGCTTAGGCTTAATGCCAGTCGGTGAGAGACTGCGGTGATGTTTTCTTCAAGTTCTTTTTCAAGGATATTTTTTGTGGTGATGTATCTGAATACACCAAACATTGACAGGGTCAGGGCGATTGCCGCAATTAAGACAATAATGGTCTTGCTGAACATCCCCATTTAAAGTTCCTTTAAAAAGAGGGTGTGTAAATAATTGTCTGAAAAAGTCGGGAAGGTGGACACAAGAGAAGACAGGGCTAAAGCAGTTAAAGAGATAAAAAATAAAAACCATTTTTTCATGTGTCTGATCCGGGCTTTAGTTTAGAAACTTATTGTCTTCATAAAAACCTTTGCTAAAGGTGAGAATTTTCATGAAGAGCAGTACCATTGATACTAACGTTTCACTTGAAGCACGTCCCTATGGACATTTTTAAATCATCCTCATAGAGGGAGGTTTAAAATGCCAGTATTGACGAAAAGAAAAATGAATTTATCTGTTTTTAATATTATAAATATTCTGAAGTTCCGTGCTGTGTATTTTTAATGTTTATGCTGATATATAATATATGTCAATAAAAATACAAATGAATATATGCTTTTCCAGAAGACAATTTGTGGTTTAGGAGAAAATCGCAGGAATATCTTTTACTCATTGATAGTTTGCATACAAAAATTTTCTGTGCAAACTATCAGTGTGCGTAGTTTTTTAGAATTTCTAACCGGAAGTATTTTTTGGTTTAGGAGGTACGCATATTATTTAATACCTCGGCTGCCATAATTGCGCCTTGCTGAGTAAAGGCATATGGGCGTGTTTTGGAATCCATAAGGTCTGAGAGGTGTTCGTAAATTTCAGATACCTCGGCCTTTTCTTTTGTTTTAAGCTGAAACATCAGGTCTTTTGAAAAACGAGCACGATTTTTTTTGACCTGTTCCTTAAGCTTGTTTATTGGTACTCCATAATGTTTTGCAAGGTCTGAATCAAGAATAACCTTTTCACCGCGAACCATTAAGATTATGTTTTCGATTACGTCGTCTTTTTTCATTTAAAGCCCCCTTCTCTTACTGTATTTATCCCTTTCTTTAAATCACTTTAGATATCATTAAATATTTTGAACAAACATGTCAAAGTAAATTTTGTATTTTGATCAAAATGAGGGTATACCCCCAAGCTAATATAGGTGTATCTACCTATATAAGTCTGGGGGTATACCCCTAGAAAACCTACAAAATTAAAAGGCATAAATAAAATATAATTTCCTCTTTTTATTTTTTTATAATAAAATATGATTTTTAGTTGGATAGATTGCAATTTATAATTAAGAAAGGAAAATAAATGTTTTTAAAGGGTAAATATATCCTGTTGTCTGTGGCTGTTTTGCTGGTTTGCTTTTTATCTATGTCCGTAAGTGCTGAGGAAATACAGAAACAGCCTTATAAAACTATTAAAACAGAAGAATTAAAGGTAGTTTGGGAAGAAAAACCTGATGATTTCCTGATAATAGATGCCAGAAACCCGGGAGAGTATGCTGATGTTCATATCCCCGGAGCAATAAATATGCCTCAAAAGAAATTTGGTGAATACACACATCTTTTGCCTGCTGAGAAGAATACGCAGATTGTTTTTTACTGTAACGGATTTAAGTGAGGCAAGAGTAAAAAGGCTGCCGTGACTGCAGCTAAAATAGGTTATAAAAATTTATTTGTGTACTCAGAGGGTATGCCAGTCTGGGAAGAGCTTGATTATCCAAGCATTAAGGGGCCGGAATATGAAGCAAAAGTAGAAACAGTAAAAATAATCCCTCAGAACTTAAGTGTTCTGATCAAATTGGGTACAGATGATTTTACAATTGTCGATGTCAGAGACGAATCAGAATATGCCGAAGGACACATTCCCGAAGCGATCAACATACCGGTTGCTACCTTTGCTTCGAAATCCAGTGTTTTGGATAAGAAAAAAAGAATTATTGTTTACTGTAATGGAGGTGGACGGAGCAATAAAGCTTATAGAAAGCTTATGAAGCTTGGCTATAAGAAAATTTTTCAGTCTATCTTTGCGGATTGGAAGGAAGCGGGACAGAAGGTAATAATAAAATAAACCAGGCTAAGGCCTGCGCACTCTGGAATATTATTTTTCCGGATAGAGGTCAGGATAAAGTTTTGTTCTACACTCGGGACATATGCTGTGACTGAATTCTGCTTCGGAATGCTTACTAATGTATGATTCGACTTGATTCCAGTAGCCTTTATCATCCCTTATTTTCTTACATGAGGCGCATATTGGAATAAAACCGCTAAGGGTCTTAACTTTTGAAAGGGCTTCCTGTAGTTCTCCTAAAAGTTTTTTTTGTTTTTCCTCGACTTGTTTTCTTTCTTTGATTTCCAGGTTCAGTTCATCTATTGATGTTGTAGTCTGCTGCAGATCAGAAACCATTTTGTTTATAGAATTTGCCAGAAGTCCTAGTTCATCCTTTGATTTAATGTTTACCCTGGCTGAAAAATCCCGTTTTCCAATCTTTTCTGCAGTGCGGGCAACATGAATAATCGGGTCGGATATTCTTTTGCCGAGGTACAGTGCCGTTATGGCCATTAATATAATAAATATCATTCCAATAATGACAATCCACTTTGTCATGGAAACTAAGGGTACAAGTACATCCTTAACTTCCCGTTCGACAAGCACATACCATCCCTCTCCTTTATTACCCTGTATATGGTCTATTGTTTTATAGGAACCACCAAAGCCGTACTGTGGTGAGCCCCGGGTCAGGTGAACAGGTGCAACGGAAGACAGAAATTCCAAGCCCATGTCTTTATGTATCCTTGAGGAAGGGGTCCATTTTTTCATTTCAACAATAACCGATTCACAGACCAGCGTGCTCAGCGGTTCAACACCTTCTTCATAAATAATTTTGCCGCCCGATCTGAGCAGTTTCATCTCTCCGGTGATGGACCCTTTCAGCTCATTTAAGATCCGGCTTACTGCGCCCAGGATATTGATGTTGCACTTTAATATGCCGACGATCCGGTTATCCGTCATGATGGGTACAACTATTCCCAGGACATACCCGTCAACGCTTTCATCAAATCCCCGGTCATCAAAGAAGACTCTGCCTTTGCCGTCATTGAAACTTGTGATCCACCAATATTTTTGAGCGTGGGCAAGCGTCGACAGTTTTTTTGTGGTGGCGATCATGACACCGTAGCGGTTGGTAAGAAAGATCTCCCCGAATTCTTCGGGAATGGACTTGTGCTGATGAAGAAAAAAATCAGCAACAGAATTATGCATGCGGGTTTTGATAAAGGGGTCTGCCGGATCTTTGGTTTCTATCCATTTTTTGTTTTCAGCAGAAATCATTTTAATTCTTTCGGTTTCTGCCAAAGCGTCAAATTCGTTATTGCTCTTTATCAATACTTCTGTAATAATGGGAGCATTTGACATGGCAATAATTATTTTTGCCTTTTCCTTCAGGATCTGTTCCAGATAGTGAGAGGCCTGATTAGCAGTTTCTGTTGTTGTTTTCATTGAATCCGTCAGGATTGCAGAGCGGCTTCTGTAATAGTAAATCAGGGAAAGGCTGATCAATATCAGGATTCCAAAAATAAAGATTATCCCTGTTAATTTTTTCTGAATTTTCATATTTTAAATTCTTTTCAAAGCGATTTTGTCCTGTGTCCTATGTTTATTAACATCAATAATGGGGGTTTTCAAGCGTTGTTTTAATGTGCTGAATGAAGTATTTTACCAGTTTGAGGGCACAGATTTGTGATTTCAGCTCAATTGTTTCTTTAATTATTTTGTTTGCATCCACAGGATTTATGGTTTCAGACAGTATGGTTTCCGTGAGATTCAGCTCTCTCATTTCCCGGGTCAATGGCTTAATGCTGTTAAGGGTCTCCTCCCGTATTTTTGCAATGGCTTTTTCCTGGTCGGCTGTCAGACTGATTGAATTTAAGCAGTTTAAAAACATGTCCGGTCTATTCTGTTTTCCCCTTCCCTGTCCGTTAAATGCCTTACTAAGTGAAGGAAGCAGAAAGATCATTGACAGCAGTGTTAAAATAATAGTTTTTTTCTATTAAATATTTTATTGTCCTTCTTTAAGCGTTTATTTGGTTTTTATTGAATGATCATTCTTCTGTCTATTAAGAGCATTGGTTTGAAGAAAAGGTTACAGTTGTTTTTTATTGACAGAAAAAGAAGGAATACTATACTCGCTGTTATATCCAAAAGAGAAAAAAGCTGTTTAGCGACATGCTTAGAAATATGTGATAAAATGTGAAATTGATAATTTGGAGAACAAAAAATAGTAATAAATAAAATTTTTTAAGGAGAAAAAATGAAAAAAGTGTTTGAGGCATTACTTATCGTAATGATGGTTTTTGTATATTCAGGGACTGGTTTTGCCCAAGTTAACGAGCTGAAAGATGGCGGGCCAAAATATATTTATGTTAAGCCAATTAAAAAGAGTCCGCTTCATATGCCTTATGATGAGGAAATGAAGTGTCTAGACTGTCATAAATGGAATGGGGTGGATGCATATTCTTCTGCTACCATGTCTCTTACCAAGAGCAAAACCGGCCGTCTTCCAAAACAGGAGATAAAGTCTGCCATTCTTGATACGGTAAAAGGACTGGGGAATTACCGGGAAATGTATTCACTGGCAACCTCTTTTAATAATAAACCTCTAGCGACCTGTATGGAGTACACCGTCGATCCGGAAAGTTTTATTTTCTATGCATCATCAGAAAAACAGGGGGAAAAGCTTTTTCATCTGGCAGTAAACAAGAACGTTTCACTTGTTTATGTAAAATATCGTGATGATCTGGATTATTTTAAAGATCCGATAGGTGTTCAGATTGTGGGAGTTGCAGATCAGCTTAAGCTTGGGGATCCTGGCTTTGACGAAGCCTTTGCTATCTGTTTATCTACAGTTATTATGCCGGCAGGGCTCACCCTGACGCCGGAGTTTAAAAAGGTTCTGGCAAAAAATCAGCTGGTTACTAAAGTTACACCAAAAAGAATAATAATAACTCATCACAAGTTCAGGTCAGCAGGTTATCATTTTAAGCAGATCTGGGAGGCTGATGATAACAGGTAGTTTTTATAATGTGAGGACATATTATGCCTTTTATTATTAATCCGGAAAAATGTGCGGGTTGCGGAACCTGTATTGGCAACTGTCCGAACCGGGCAATAGTGCAGCGAGGAAATAATGTTTATATTACGGTTATGTGCTGTGACTGCGGGATCTGTGTTAAGCACTGCGGGATGAATGCTATTGAGCCTGGAACAGAAAAGGCAGAGTTTGATGTTGTAAAGCTTGATGTGGCATTAAAAAAGAACCTTTCTTTAAAGAAAAATATCGTTGCCATAAAATATGCGGATAAAGTTCCTGCCGGGATCCCGGAAGAAGAAGGACTTAGTTTCTGGTGTCATGACTGCGGGGAGGTTTTTGCCGGTGAAGCAGAGCCCCTCTTTTTTACTGCAAAAAACAGTACCTGTGCCGGGGCATCTAATTTGGGTCTGGGTGCAAGAGAAACTGGAAAAGAAGATTATAACATGATGATAGAAAGTATGGTTGTGGGTGACGGAGGTTATTATGCATCAAAAGAGCTTTTAACCATTGGAAGGAAAATGTTCCCAAAATTTAACAAAGTTTATGCAGGCATGGTGATCGGTTCTCTGGATAAGGTTGAAATGCCGGATGTTGTCTTGATTCCTGTCAATGGAAAACAGATGTGCATGCTGTCTACAGCTTATTCTTTTGATACCGGAGAAATAGTTGATGGAAAAGCAGGGGGAGGAACCTGCCTTGGAACTATCCCGATCTCTTTTTTAGAGAACAGGCCGGTTTTTACCTGCGGTGACTATGGGGGAAGGTTTCATATGCGTCTTGATGATGAAGAAATAATTGCTGCATTCCCTTTTAAGCTTCTCTCTGGGGTGGTTAAGAACCTGAAAAGGACTGTTTTTAATCAGGAAAATAAGTTTAAATAGGGTGTTTGAATAAAAAACTTGCAAAATCTTAAATAAAACAAGATAATATTCTATTCTTAATTTTTAATAAAGCAGGTGTGCTGTCCTGTGAAAATAGGGATAAAACATAAAGTAAGATACTTAAATTACTTGAGTTAATTGTTAAAATTAGATAAAATATTTCTTTTTGAATATTTATAAACCGAGGAGGTAATAGCGGCATGGCAGATTATGATGTAATAGTTATCGGTTGTGGACCTGCAGGTATGATGGCCTGCGGAGAACTGGCCAAAAGAGGCATAAAAGTTCTTGGAATAGATAAGAAGCCTTTACTGGATGTTAATATCAGAACAGCTTCAGGCTACTGTTTTCTGGACCAGAATTTTAATCAGGAAAATATTAAAATGACTCCCAAGGGCAATAAGACCCTGTTGGAATATACAGATTCAGGGTTTGATCTGGTTTACGGCGATAAGATGGAGGGTATTTATAATTCCTATATGTTTTCTGATACCAAAAAACACTGGAAGGTAAAGGTTACGGATAAACCCTTTTATCATGTTTTTAATCCGCACCAGTGTCATGCAGACCGTTATAAATGGGCCAAAAAACAGGGCGCTGAATTTATGACTGCCACCCTGTTCAGGAATGTGGAGCAGACTCCGGAAGGTGTAACTGTCAAGGTCAGAAGAGACGGGCAGGATATTTATCTTACCGCTAAAAAAATGCTTGCTGCTGACGGTCTGGTGTCCAAGGTAGCCAAAGTGACCGGAAAAAATAAAGACCGCTTAGACTTCGGCATGAAGGGCCCCACAATTGAATATGAAATGAAGAATGTGGAATGTCCTTATGACCGCGGTGATATGTTTTTCTTTGGCGCGGGAAATTTTGGCGGCAGAGCGGGCGGAATCATCATGGTTCCCAGCTGTCATGGTGAAGGTGTTTTCAGACTAGAGACCATGTCCATGCTGCCCGCATCAACTGCAGAAGACCTTGTTGAGTATTTTACCAAGAAAGGGCCTTTTGCCGACTGGTTTAAAAATTCAGAAGTCATTGAGACTAGCGGTGTGGTCATAGAATTTCTTGGACCCATGATGGTTCCTCAGAAAGAGCATATTCTTTTTATCGGCGACTCTGCCGCGTACGGAGAATGCCTGTATCAAAGCGCTGTGATGTGCGGTTATGTGGGTGCTGAGAAAGTGATCAAAGAGCTTAATGGTGAAAATGGATACGATGAATATACAGAATGGTGGGCAGATCACTTTGACTGGGTTAAAAATCCCATTGCCATGGCCAACTATACCAAGCGGGTTATGTTTCCGCGCTTTTTTACGGTGAAGGAGCTTGATTTCCTTTTTGACCTTGCCATGAAAAATCCCATTATTGTTAAAGAAGTAGAAGCATCACCCTATACTTTCTCTACCATGATGTTGGAATCCTTTATTGCGCTTCCGGGTGTACCTGAAGATTTGAAAGAACGTATGCGTCAGCTGATTCATGCAGACATGGGCGCGGTTGCTGCAATGGCTGGTAAGGTACAGAAAGCATCATAGCCGTTTATTTTAATCCAGAACTTATAAAGCCTCAGTCATGTCTACGCATGATTGGGGCTTTTTGTTTTTTCGAACTGTTTTAGAAAAGAAGGGACCAAAATGGAAACCAGGTTTGGATGGACTGGAAAGATATTAAAGATTGATCTAACAGAAGAAAAGATATCTTGTCTTAACACGCATGATTACAGCGAGCTTTTTATCGGCGGGCTTGGTATTGGAGAAAAAATATACTGGGATGAGACTGTACCTGACACAAAGGCTCTTGATCCGAAAAATCCGTTTATCCTGATGACGGGTCCGCTTTGTGGAACAACTGCACCGTCTGCACCGAGGATGGTGGTGTGCGGCAAGTCTCCCATGACATATCCTGAACGATTTGTTAATGCCAGTATTGCCGGTTTTTTTCCGGCGGAACTGAAAAAAGCCGGGTTTGACGGGATTGTGCTGATTGGCAGGGCAGACCGTCCTGTATATATCAGTATTGAAGAAGGGGAAGTTAAGCTGTGTGATGCCGCGCATCTCTGGGGGCTCAGGAACAGTGAAACCCGGGAAAAGATCGAAAATGATCTTAGTGCGAAACACAAGATTATGTCGATTGGGCCGGGCTGTGAAAATGGTGCCCGCATGGGAACGCTTCTGATTGATCTTGCAGGCAGTGCGGGAATGGGGTTTGGTTCTGTGATGGGTTCAAAAAATGTAAAAGCAATTGCCATCAGAGGTACAAAAAAGATCCCTGTTGCTGATCTTAATTCCGTAAAAAAGATCCGAAAGAAATTAAAAGAGATGACCGGGCCCGGATTTTATAACTTGTATGATAAGTCAATGCCCATACCGGGAAATGAGGTAGTTAAAAAAGTATACTGTCATGGCTGTCCCCAGGGCTGCTGGCGCTCGGTTCACCGCAGGCCTTCGGGGCTTGAAGGTATCCGGAAATGTCAGACGGTGGGGTTCTATATGCTGTGGGACAAGAAAAAAAACGGGAAAATAACAGATACCACCTTTCTTGCCATGGAACTGGCAAATGAATATTCGCTCTGTATCCATGAGATGCTTTTTGTGCTTCTCTGGATTGACCGTGCAAAAGAGCAGGGAATTTTAACTGAAAAAAATACAGGTCTTCCGTTTTCTGAAATGGGAAGTCTTGAATTTATTGAGACCTTTATGGAAATGATTGCGAAGAGGGAAGGCTTTGGCAGGGTCATGGCCGAAGGGGCGATGCGAGCAGCTGAAACTTTCGGTAATGAATCAAAAAAAATTGTACAGAGTTTTCTCACCAAAACCGGAAGGCCGGCCCGTACCTACGGGCCCAAAAGTTTTATTCTTTCTGCGCCGATTCATGCTGTTGAACAGCGGCCGGCCATTACCAGTCTCCACGAGATTTGTAATCCGCTGACCAAGTGGGCACTGTGGAATAAAAGCAACGGTGAACAGAGCTATGTCTCAACCGAAGTTTTAAGGGGTATCGCAGAAAAATTCTGGGGCGGAAAAGAGGCGGTAGATTTTTCAACCTATGACGGTAAGTCAAAAGCCGCGGTGATCATTCAGAACAGAGAGTATGCCAAGGAGTGCATGGTGCTGTGTGACCTGGTGTGGCCGGTGCATGATGATGCCAGTACTTGTGATCATGTGGGAGATCCGGCGATTGAAAGCAGACTCCTGTCCGCGGTTATCGGCAGAAATATAAGTGAGCAGGATCTTGAGCTTATAGGTGCCCGGGTCTTTGAGCTTAACCGCGCTATCATGTTAAGGGACGGGCGTTCGGGAAGAGAGGAAGATACGCTTTCAGATTCCTGCTTTGTGTCTATGGAAGAACCGCCTGCAGATATTTTTGATATGTATAATCCTGAACGTTATCTTCCCGGAAAAGGGGAAGATCTTATCTCACATAAAATAGCTGCGGTTGACCGGGAAAAGTTCGAAAATATGATGGACGAGTATTATGAGTTGCGGGGTTGGGATGTGGAGACCGGGCTATTAAAAAAGGAAAACCTGGAAAGGCTGGGTATTTTTGAGGTTGTTGATAAATTGGGTGATAAGGTTTTATAGTATAGCGTTGTTTGGCGTAAAAATTAGAAAAAGCAAATTGCCTAAAGTAAGTTAAAACACTTGAAGTACTTAAAATATATTAATCTAAGATTAGAAAACTATTATTGTCTTTTCAGGATAATTTTATGGAAAAAAGATTTGGGTGGACAGGTAAAATACTCAGAATAAATCTGACCAATGAAAAAATATCCGAAATAGAAACGGATCAGTACAAGGATAAGTATATTGGGGGCAGGGGGATTGCCAGCCGGCTTTACTGGGAGAATATTTCTTCTGGTACCAGTGCTCTTGATCCGGGTAACCATCTCTTTTTTATGACCGGACCTTTAGCCGGAACAAAAGCACCTGCCTCATCCCGCTGGATTGTTCTTGGCAAGTCACCGCTGGTTTATCCTGAAAAATATGCTTTTGGAAATCTTGGGGGATGGTTTGGTGCGGCACTGAAATGGGTCGGACTAGACGGACTGGATGTTTTGGGTAAAGCGCCAAAACCAATTGTTTCGGTGATATCAGAAGGTGGAATTTCAAGTTTTGAAGACGCGGGGGATTTGTGGGGAAGAGATGCCTTGGAAACAATTGATCTGTTAAAACAGCGTTTTGGTAAAAAAGCAGAGATTGCAACTATTGGTAGAGCGGGCGAGCTTAAGGTTCGCTTTGCTTCCATTGTGGCATTGCGGGGCGCTTCGGCCGGAAAAGGTTTTGGCGCAGTGATGGGCTCAAAAAATCTGAAAGCAATAGTGATCAAAAGCAATAGAAAAATTTTTCTGCCTGCCCGGCCTGACCTGTTTGCAGAGGTTAGAAAAGAGATTACTTCACTATGGAAGGGAGAGACCTCTGAACGTTACTGGACAGAGCCTGTTTTAAATAGTGTAGAGCGGACAAAGATAACCCCGTGCTTTTCTTGTCCCGGACTTTGCGGCAGGGGAGTATATGCTGATACGGACGGAAAGAAAGGGTTTGGTAAAAATTGCGCCTCTGCCTATGCATATGCGTATGCGGAGCAGGCAAAATCCGGGACCATGGGCAAGGCAACTTTTGCTGCGAATCGGCTTGCGAATCAGCATGGGCTCTGCACTAACGAATTGAACCTTCTTTTTGAATGGGTGCCGAAAGCAGAGAAGGCCGGTTTGATTAGTAAAACAGAGACCGGGCTGGACCCGGAGCTGTATGGAACCTGCGAATGGATTGAAAAGCTTATAGATCTTGTTATAAACAGGCAGGGAATAGGTGATGTTCTGGCGGAAGGTAGCCGCCGGGCCACGAAAGAACTGGGCGCCGAAGACCTGATTGACGGGCTGGTCTCGAAATATGGTTTTCATGCCGATCTTTACGGCCCAAGACTTTTTATTTCCCTGGCGCCAATACACGCGACTGAGCCGGTTCACCCCATTACCCAGCTCCATGCGGTTAGCCTTCCCATGGTCAAGTGGATGATCTGGATGTCAACAGAGGGGATGCTGGGGAACTTTACCACGGAAAAACTGAGGAATTTGGCGAGGACTTTCTGGGGCTCAGAAAAGGCTGCCGAGTTTGACTCCACTGAATATATGGGCGCTGCCGCAGCGATTATGCAGAACAGGGCCTATGCTGAAGAAAACATGATATGCTGTGATTTTTTCTGGCCGATTGATTATAGCTGCAACCGGAAATCCGGCACCGGGAATCCGGACCTTGAAGCTAGGCTGTTTTCCGCGGTGACTGGGCAGGAGATGGATGAAGCGTCTTTTCTTTTATCCGGTGAACGGAGCTTGAATCTGAGCCGGGCCATATATATGAAAGAAGGCCGGCAGGGAAGAAAAGATGATCTGCTTGAAGAATTTAATTTTTCCCGGCCCCAGGGAAAACCGGATTCCGTGATCGGAGTTTTTAATCCGGAGGCCATCCTGCCGGGGAAAGATGGAGAAACCTTTTCTGCCAGTGGTAAAACAGTGAATAAAGAAGATTTTAACAAGGTGATGGATGATTACTACAAGGCTCGCGGATGGGATTTGGAGACTGGGCTGTTTAAAAAGGATAAGCTTGAAGAACTGGGTCTTGCAGATATTATTGATGAGCTTGGAGAAAAAGTTGTAAGTAAATAAAAGTTTTTAAGTGTTTAAAATATAAACATAGATAGATTTAAGAAGAAAGGAATTATATATGAAAGCAATAGCCATTTGCGGAAGTCCGCGAAAAGATGGTAACACAGAAACGCTCCTGAATAAGTGTCTGGACAAACTAACAGCGTCAGGTATTGACAGTAATCTCATCAGCTTAAGGGGGAAGACAATTAAACCGTGTATTGCCTGTGGTGCCTGTCGAAAAAATCAGGACAAAACATGTGCAATAAAAAATGATGATTTTAATCCAATCCTTAAAGAGATGCTTGACGCGGATATTATTATTACTGGTTCACCAGTATATTTCGGGTCAGCAACGCCGGAGACCATGGCACTTCTTGATCGAGCCGGTTATGTTTCCCGTTCGAATGATCATTTGTTCAGCAGAAAGATCGGCGGTCCGGTTGTTGTGGCGCGCCGTGCCGGTCAGAATTTCACTTATGCTCAGCTGATGATGTGGTATACCATCAATGATATGATCGTTGTTGGGTCGACTTACTGGAATGTGGCTTTTGGTCTTCAGCCTGGTGATTCAGCAAATGATGAGGAAGGAGTAAAAACGGTTGAGCGGTTTGCGGAAAATTTAATCTGGCTTTCAGAGAAAATAAAATAGACGAAAAGAAGTGCTTTGCTTAAGGACTGTTGCATTCGAGGAAGGACAGCTTAGCGGCCCTTCTGTTGCTAATCTGTTTTACGAGTGCTTGCCGACAGAAAAATTCTGTTTTTTCGATAACTTAGTTAGAAATGAAGCAAGAATTTTAAATGGTGCATATTTTTTATGTTTACTATATACTTTGAGTTGTTACTGAATGAGTAGAGTTACTGCCGAATAGGCATTTGCTGTTACTGTCAGAGGGGTAGATTTTTGACGGCAATTATTTACGATCTTGAGAAAGGGGTTTTTTATGAATATGTATGTTGGCAATCTCACTTTTAGCGTGAATGAAGATGATTTAAAAGAAGTGTTCGCCGAATTTGGTGAAATAGAAAGTATAAAAGTTATAAAGGATAAATTTTCGGGACAGTCAAAAGGTTTCGGTTTTGTGGAAATGCCGAGTAATTCAGACGCAGATAAAGCGATTAAGGCTCTGAACGGAAGCCTGATGAAAGGGCAGGCCATGAAGGTGAACCAGGCAAATCCCAAGGGCAATCGAGCCACTGCTCGTAAGTCCAGACGTTAAATAGTATTTATAAATAATAGATTTATTGAGCGTGCCGGGTTTTATTGGTACGCTTTGTTTTTATGGGTACGGTGCTCAAAAATTTAAATTTGCACATACTTTAAGGAAAGTTGTAATGCTTCAAGAGAACAAAGAGAGACTCGAAAGCTACATAAGGCAGGAGATAGAAGATTTAAAAGAAAAAATAGTTTCTTATAAAGAAGGGGCGAAACCTGTTGCTTTAGACAGTGCAATTGGCCGGGTTACCCGGATGGATGCCATTAGCAGTAAAAGTATTAGTGAAGAATCACTTCGCAAGGCAGAAATTGTTCTGTTACAGCTTGAACGCGCTTTGGATAAAATAGATGATCCGGATTTTGGTTTGTGTATGGAATGTGGAGAGGAAATTCCTTTTAAAAGGCTAATGATAATGCCCGGAAGTGTTTTATGTGTGGCATGTGCAACGGTTCGAAGCCGGTAAAATAGCGGATTGTTATAGCTAGAAGTGACTAAAGATCTTGAGATATTAAAATCTTATTTTTATATTTGTTTCATTGGTTTTTATTGATGATTTGAAAATAGCCTAAAAAAAACATTTTAAACTTATAATAGATATAAGATTGACATATTTAATACATTTGAATTAATATAGGTTTTAATTGGTTTTATAAGTCCTCAAAAATAATTTCTAAAAATTACAGCTATCAAAAATGATTGATACCGCAAAAAAAGAAAAACAGGGTTTTATCCCAAAACACATTTCCCCGGACCAGGCCAAAGACACTGGCATGGCAATGGTTCTTATCTGTCTGCTGATTGTTTTGATCGGTCATAAACAGCAATTTTTAGGTATAGCTGTTGTCTTGCTTCTTGTTAACATGACCAAGCCCACTCTTTTTAAACCTCTGGCTAAAATATGGCTCGGGCTTTCTCATCTAATGGGAACGGTTATGTCCAAAATAATTTTGTCTATTCTTTTTTTCGGAATGGTAACTCCTGTTGGTTTTATGAGGAAATGCCTTGGTAAAGATTCCCTGCAAATAAAAAAATGGAAAAAAGAACGTACTTCGGTCTTTAAAATTAGAGACCATCTTTTTAAACCTGATGATATCAAACATCCATTTTAATTAGAGGTTTAATGTTATGGAATTCCTAAAAGACTTATGGGGTTTTTTAAAGGTTCGTAAAAAATTCTGGATGTTACCAATTATTTTAACTCTTCTCCTGTTTGGTGCTTTAATTGTTCTTACCAGCGGTTCAGCAGTGGCACCTTTTATTTACACAATTTTTTAAAATGGTTTAAGACATGTCTGAATCCATACTTGGAATATCCGCCTACTATCATGACAGTGCTGCTGCTCTCTTAAAAGACGGAAAAATTATCGCAGCAGCTCATGAAGAACGGTTTACGCGCAAAAAGCAAGATAGTGATTTTCCCTTAAATGCGGCTAAATATGTTCTTGAAGAAGCTGGGCTGCAATTAGACCAGCTGGACGCAATTGCCTTTTATGATAAACCTTACCTAAAGTTTGAGCGTTTGTTGGAAACCTATCATGGTTTTTCTCCAAAGGGTCTTAAAAGTTTTTTGTCTGCCATTCCCGTATGGATCAAAGAAAAACTTTTTATGCGAAAAATGCTTCGTGATGAGCTGGCAAAAATTGGTGAAGGTAAGGTCCGGATATTGTTTCCAGAGCATCACCTTTCTCACGCAGCCAGCGCTTTTTATCCTTCTCCTTTTGAAGAGGCCGCAATTCTGACCATAGACGGAGTGGGCGAATGGGCAACAACAACCATCGGGCGTGGCAACAAAAACCAGATTGAAATTCTGCGAGAGCTTGATTTTCCTCATTCTCTGGGCCTGTTATATTCTGCATTTACTTATTATTGCGGATTTAAGGTGAACAGTGGTGAGTACAAACTGATGGGATTGGCGCCTTACGGTCTTATCGATGCAGATGAAACCAAAGAGTTTAAGACCAGGATATTTGACGAACTGGTTGATGTCCGCGAGGATGGGTCTTTACTGCTTAACATGGATTACTTTAATTACGCTGCCGGCTTGACCATGTGCCACGATAAAAAATGGGAGCAGCTCTTTGGCATACCAAAACGCGCACAGGAATCAGACTTGACACAGTCATATATGAACCTTGCACTGGCTGCCCAGCAGGTAACTGAGGACATTGTATTTATGCTTGCAGATACAGCTAGAAACCTTACAGGATGTGAAAACCTGGTTATGGCAGGTGGTGTGGCTCTTAACTGCGTTGCTAATGGTAAACTGTTACGAAAAGGTACTTTTGAAAATATTTGGATTCAGCCGGCTGCCGGTGATGCGGGAGGTGCTGTTGGCGCAGCTTTTGCGGCCTGGCATATTGAAAAAGGCAAAGAGCGCAATAAACCTCAGACCCCTGATGCCATGTCCGGGTCGTATCTGGGGCCGGAATATGGTTCGCTTGAGATAGAGAGAATAGCAAAAAAGCTGAATGCTCCTTATAAGAGATTCTCTGATTTTGGCAGTCTATGTGAGAATGTAGCAGAACATATCGACCTGGGCTTGGTAGTGGGCTGGTTTCAGGGGCGGATGGAATATGGCCCGAGATCTCTTGGTAACAGGAGTATTCTAGGTAATCCCTGTAAGCCGGACACTCAAAAAAAGTTGAATTTAAAAATTAAGTACCGTGAAGGGTTTCGCCCTTTTGCCCCGGCTGTTCTTGAAGAGGATATTAGTGATTATTTTGAACTTAAGTGCTCATCACCCTATATGCTGCTGGTTGCACCTGTTTTAGAAAAAAGGCGTAAGCCTTATCCTGAGAATTATGACAAATTAAAAATGTATGATCGTCTTTACTGGCAGCGGTCGGATATTCCGTCGATCACACATATCGATTACTCTGCCAGGATACAAAGTGTGAGCAAAAACACAAATCAACGCTTTTGGCAGGTAATCAATGCTTTTAAAAAAAGAACCGGTTATGGGCTGATTGTTAACACCAGTTTTAATGTCAGGGGAGAGCCCATTGTCTGTACTCCGGATGATGCTTATCGTTGTTTCATGCGTACAGAAATGGATTATCTGGCTATGGGCGATTATCTGTTCAAAAAAGAGGAGCAGCCCAATTGGGAAGAGAAGAATAACTGGCGTGATGAATTTCAACTGGATTAGGTTTCGAGATCCTACATTCTGTAGATCTAAATATAATCCACGAACTTAAACCTATATTATCCCCATCGCTGTTTCAGCTAAAATCCGTAATTGACCGTTTTGCTCTTTTTAAATAATAATTAAATTTTAAAAAACTGAACTTAATCTGACAAAAGCCTCTTATTAAAAGTATCCATTAGTCAAAGACTCTCCTTTTAATATTACTAAAAGTAATATATGATTTTTTCAGTTCAATAAAAGTAAAGATTATTATCGCTAATTTTGACTTTTGGAGTAGGCTGAAAAGTGAATGATACCGGAAGTAATGTTGACACTATGTGTCCTTGAAAATTCTTTCTTTTGGACTATATTTATTGAATGTGCACACAACCACTTGGAGGTATGCACA
>Ga0307988_1000016_pt1 | contig 140873 bp, 124 predicted proteins | sample EllFjometagen183_FD_203166 | JGI IMG/M metagenome (GOLD analysis project Ga0307988, IMG submission 203166) | Marine microbial communities from Ellis Fjord, Antarctic Ocean - #183 | ecosystem: Environmental > Aquatic > Marine > Unclassified | place: Southern Ocean | collected 2014-10-08 | reverse complement strand
CTGGTTCAACAAATTTATAGAAAAATTACAATCCATCATTAGTGACATCAAACGGACAGGTCACACTTTGGGAGAAGCCTCCCAGAGTGTCACCCAAACCTCTGAAGAGTTGGCCGCGGGAGCTGAAGAACAGGAAGCTCAACTTTCCGAAATAGCGGTATCCATGGAAGAAATATCAGCCATGATCCATACCACAAACCTGAGTACTGCGAATACCCATGACAATGCAGAAACTGCAGACAAAGTAGCTGCAGATGGTTCACTTAATGTGAGGGAAACTCTACAGGAAATTCAGAATATGGCTGAGGTATTGGCCAATGCAGTGCTCGAGATCAGAAATCTGGCCAAAGACTCCCTCGCCATTGGAGAAGTAACTCAAGTTATCGATGATATTGCTGATCAGACTAATCTGTTGGCTCTAAACGCCAATATTGAGGCCGCGAGAGCTGGTGAAGCGGGTCGTGGCTTTGCAGTGGTTGCTGATGAAGTCAGAAAACTGGCTGAACGAACAGTTAATGCAACAGGCGAAATTGATCAAAGAATTGGTGGTATCCAAAAAGCGGTGGATAGTTCTGTTAAGGCAGTCGAGCATTCATCGCGTTATGCTGATAAAACCCAGGAACTAGCTCTACGCTCAGGAGAATTTATGCAGACCATTTCGGATTCTATCACCGAAGTTAAAAATGCCATACATTCCATCACGAAAGCATCAATTGAACAAAGTGGGGGAGTCGATCAAGTGACGGGTAACATTGATTCAGTGACCACAGTAGCCAAAGAAGCTGCCATGTCTGCCCAGAACCTTGCGACAGCCTCACAACAATTGAACTCAGAATTAACTGGCCTGAATCAACTGGTAAATCAATTCAAAGTATAGAAAAACATAGACGTAAGGAAAATTATAGTGCTTCATTCAAAATTTATCGCCCTGTCGATTCTAGCAGTCCTTTTATTCAATTGTACACCAACTCCACATTCGATTGACACATCCAAATATATCGGCCCCAAACAGATTCTACCACATCCACAGAATGGGTATGGTTCAGGTGATGATCAACTGGCCCAACCAGATGATGTGGAAATCCTCAGAAATGGTAATGTGGTTGTCACAGATGTTGATAACAACCGAATTCAGTTATTTTCAAATGGTAAACTAATTCGAAGCATCAATGCTCAGTCAATTGGTATCGAAGATATGGACATCATTCCTACCGGAATTGCCACAGATGGTCAAGGTTACATTTACATTACCCTCGAAGGTGCAGGTACCATTGCACGCTTTACGAACACTCTCGAATTTGATCAATTTATTGGCTACCAGGGCAAGGTAAGTGCTGATGAATATTACCTCCCTCAAAATGATGGTTTATTGATTAAACCTCAGGGAATTATTGTATCAGAGACTGGTGATGTGTTTGTAATTGATATGGCCAAAAAAGTTTTTAAAAAAGATGGTGTTCGCAACTTTGGGTTTCGCAAATTTAAACAGGTTATCTCTAATTCTGGTGCGAGCTATGCCTATGACAAAGATTATGCGCTGAGCCAGGAAGTCACCAGGGTTATGCGCAAGAGTGAAGGGATGGCCATCTCGGAAGAGGCTGGAATCCTATTTATTGCCGAAGAAAAACCGAGCAAAGATCAATTCGGAAATGCAAATAAGTATCGCTATATCGGATTGTTTGACCTGACCACTGGAAAATTTATGGATCGTTTGATCGGTGTAGACATGGTTGATGGTCAAATAATGGATGGCTATGCACCAGAATCAATCGAGGGATTGGCCGTAACAGGTCAATATTTACTCGCAGTTGCTGAAAAAGCTGGCCGGGTGGATGTTTATGAAATCGACGGGGGAGAACGCGTTGCTCATTTTGGAAGTCGGGCACCTTTTTATTGTGATGATGAATCAGACTGTATCGTTGACGGTGTTAATTACAATGAACAAGCCATCATGAGTGGGACCGCCCAAGTGCATTTACTCAATGATTGGCATAACAGTGAGCTCGCGTCACCTGATGGAATTTGTGTTCGTAAACTTGACGATGGCAGCTTTCATGTTGGTGTGGTGGATCAGTGGAATTCCCGTATCCTGATTTATGATCTGGCGTCTATCCTTCCTGTTGATGACTAATACGTAAATTAACCAGCAAATTACTACGCCATAAGTACCTATTTAACAACACCTAAGAAACATATAAAAGGAACGATGAAACACATAAAATTGATATTTGGGGTATTACTCTTAATTAACATGACCGTGCTTGCCAGTGATGTGAAATTTGGTGGATTAACCTTTCTGCATTTCAATTATGAGGATGCTGATAAGAATGAGTTTGGGATAAAAAGAGCGTATTTCACCTATTCCAATAAACTAAATAAGCGCATTTCGTATAAGTTTCAAATGGATGTTGGTCCTGGCTCTGTTAGTGCCTATAGCGTTTACGTAAAGAATGCAAAAGTTGACTGGAAAACAAGTTATGGAAAGATTACGCTTGGCATACAGGGGATGAATCTCTTTGCTGTGCAGGAGAAAACCTGGGGCTACCGCTTTATCGAGAAGTCAGCCATGGATCGAAATAAATATGCCAGTTCAGCAGATATGGGCTTTGGTTGGTCACATAAAGTTGGCGTTGTGAATACCAGCGTTATTATTTCAAATGGTGGTGGTTATAAAAAAGCTGAAACAGATGGCCACAAAAAAATCTCCGCCAATTTGTATCTGGGACAAGCCCAGCTTAGCCAAAAATTTAATGCAGGTCTCATCTATAGTCATGAGGGTATAGATGATGAGGCAGATGCAACAGCTACATCTGTTGTATTTGGCGGATTTGGAGGTCTTGCCGTCAAATCGTTGCGTATCGGGATAGAGTATAATATCCACACTGTGGAAGCTGCTACGGAGACAATGAGCACGCTTTTTTCAGGGTATAGCCGGATAGACCTTACGAACAAATTAGCGGGATATATCCGCTACGATTACTTCGATCCAGATCTTGATCAAAAATTAGACGCAGAATCATATTTTATCACCGGGTTGAATCTTGAAGCTGAAAAAGGACTCTCCATCGCTCCCAACATACGCGTTATAATTCCTGAGGAAGCAGATACACACATTGCCTATTATCTCAACTTTCAGTTTAAATTTTAACTGTATGACTAAAGCTTAAACTGCAATATGATAGAATATTACTCCAGAAACGCCCTCTCGGACCGCTATCAGCTCTGGTTGAGCCTCGTGATTCTGGCCATCATGGCATTATTCAGCTGTGATGATGCGGAACCTGAAGCACCCTACGCGCATATTCACATGAGCGAATCAAGGTATTTACAAAACTACATTTTAAATTATAAGGCCGAAATCAAAACTGGATCGGATCCTGAAGCGTTTGAATATTCATGGGACTTTGGTGATGGCTCAACTGAAATGGGTCCAACTGTGTCACACCGATATGCGTTTCCAGGAGACTACCAAGTTGCCCTTAGTGTGGTTGGTGAAGGGGGCAGTGATCTTAATACGCTACCCATTTCTGTAACCCCATCTCTCGAGCTCATTGAAACATTTAATCTCCAGGTTGATGAACCTTCCGGATTGACCTTTGGTCTTGATCAACAAACCCTTTGGACAGTAAGTGATCGGACCGGACATGTTTATCAAATGGATCTTCAGGGGAATATCCTACAGGAGCTATCCTTTCATGGAAACGATCTAGAAGGGGTGAGTTTTGATTCCCGTGATTCAACACTTTGGCTTGTATCTGAAAGTGAGGCGGAGCTCATTCACATTGATACCAATGGGGTCGAATTGAGCTCAACCTGGATTGCCGGAGTCTCAGATGGTAGTGGACTTGAGGGAATTGCTTTAGATCCAGTTCATTCAAGATATTTTTTGCTCAAGGAAAAAGACTCCAGTGCCCTACTCATTTTAAATGACTCTTTAGAGACTGATACCTATCAGCGTATCGGTTTTGCTCCAGATTATTCCGGCCTGTATTACTCCCAATCTGCTGATAAACTTTGGATGCTAAGTCATGAAGCCTCAAGCATATATCTTACGGACACAGCTGGACAACTTCTTGAAACATACGGGTTCACCATGGAACAACCGGAAGGCATCGTCTATAATGAGTTAACGCAAGAATTTTATATCGTTGATGATTCCACAGAGAAATTACATCTATATAAATTCTGGGATTAACCTGGTAAACTTTACAGTAAAACGAAATCCTTAAAGAAATCAAGTTAGAAGCGGACCTAGTGACCTTTCACTGATAGTGACCTGGAGCGAGTTGCATTTATTCAGAATGATAGCACTTCTCTATTATTGATCATGCTTGAGAGACATTGTATGGATATGGTTTCTGCAAATAATACCAATTGGATTTCAGAGGGCGCGTATAGGTTCAAAATATTTTTCTGTTCAGCAAACTTCAAATTTTAAGCATAGCGGCAGCTATGGTTAAAATTTGAAGTGCAGCAGAACTGGAAAAGATGAAGAAGATAAAGCGCAGTTTGAAGTTTAATTGGTATAAGTAGGATCAACTACCACTTTTCCCACCACAATAAACTTTTTATCAATCGTTGTCATCCAGGTAATAGTGGCATGATATGTCACTATCAGTTGTTAAATAGCATCTAATGTCGTATATTGAAACCAGTCGATTTCGTATTCGTCTTCACATATTTCGACCTGTCCGCACATTTCTCTATAATTCAATTCAAAATTAAGGAGGATGTTGTGAAAAAGAAATTCCACCCATATTTCGGATTTACTTTAATGTTTATGTTTGCTGGTTCATCATTACTAGCGGTTGAAAATGTTCCGCTGGGGATTAGTAGCACTCACTTCATGGTGGGTGGATGGGCAGATATCTTCACCATCAAGAATGATTTCCTCACCTCTGTTGAGAACATGAAATGTTCTGTCAAATATTGCTGGCTACCCCTAGGTATCTATTTTATCTCAATGTATGGATTGTTGCGAATAATTTTATCTGGCCCCAGAAAGAATTCTGCCAAACCAGTGTAATCCACTAGTAGACCTACCCATAAAATAGGGCAGCCACTTAGGTGTTGAACTTTGAAAGGGCAAACCTATAGCGATTGCCTATATTTCAGAGAATTGAATGAAGATAGTGCTCCATAAATGTTGAGTATACTCTATCTTGGAACCTAATGAATTCCACCACCTCCATCCTCATTTCAGCCTGTCTCATTGGAGAACCCTGCCGCTTTGATGGCCAAAGCAAAGAGCGCACAGATTTGCTGGATCTTCTAAAAGAATACAACCTGATTGCCGTATGCCCGGAAGTTGCCGGGGGTTTACCAACCCCTCGTCCGCCAGCAGAAATTACTGGTACTCAAGTACTCCGTGAAAATGGGGAGGACGTAACGGCTCAGTTTCAAACCGGATCTCAGGAATGTCTCGACAGAGGGATAACTGAAAACACATCCCGCGCTATTTTAAAAAGCCGTAGCCCCGCCTGTGGCTGTGGACAGATCTATGATGGGACATTTACGGGAAAACTGATTGATGGAGATGGAATTTTCACCCAAACCCTGAAAACCGCTGGGATTGAATGCATTTCTGATAAGGATTACCTTAAAATATAATTAATAATGCGGGCAGAGACGTTGCATGCAACGTCTCTGCGCCCACCGCGGTTAGCACCATAAAAAATTAATTCGTAACCAAATCGCCCATACTGTGTCAAAGACCTGTGAGCTGAAATATTTGACAGACCAAAATTATATGGGGCACTCAACATAGCCCTCGAAAATGGAGCAACGAAATGACCGAAAATTTGACCAAAGCAACTTTTATTGAAAAAGTATTTGATTATGAAAATGAAAAAGAGTGGAATTACAAAGGTGACACCCCTTGTATTATCGATTTCTGGGCTGAATGGTGTGGACCCTGTAAAGCAGTGGGCCCCGTTTTAGAAGAATTATCCGATGAATATGCCGGCAAGGTCATTGTCTATAAAGTGGATACAGAAACTGAACAAGAGTTAGCTGGTGTCTTTGGAATCCGCAGTATTCCTTCACTTCTTTTTGTTCCCGTCGGTGAGAAACCACAGATGGCAGCCGGTGCACTTCCCAAAGACTCATTTATTCAGGCTTTCAAAGATGTTCTTGGAGTTGATCCCATCTCAGCTTAATCTGACCTACATTACTGGTTTAAAAATGGCACGGATTTGTTTCCGTGCCGTTTTTATACCATGCCGGGATTTAAATCCCGGCCCAGTTCATCGAAAATCCATATTCCAACCCTATCAAATCCCTTCCCAACTTTCCAAGTCCTCCTATATTGAGCGCAATGGGAATTAAACACACATGAATCCAAAAATCATAGCAGGAGTCGATGAAGCAGGCCGGGGGCCTTTAGCGGGACCTGTGGTGGCATCTGCAGTCATTCTGGATCCAAATAATGGCATTGAAGGTCTAAGAGATTCAAAAAAACTCAGCGAGAAAAGACGTAAGATTCTTGCGATAGAGATTCGGGCCAAAGCCATAGCGATCGGTGTTGGAATTGTTCATGAACAGGACATTGATCGTAGTAATATTCTTCAGGCTACCTTCGAAGCCATGCGTCGTGCGGTTGCTGATCTCGGGCAAGTTCCCACAGAAGTGCAAGTTGATGGCAATTTCACCATTCCTGAATTGCTGATAAATCAAATAGCGATTGTAGGTGGTGATGATAAAGTGGCTGAAATAAGTGCTGCCAGTATCATTGCGAAAACCACACGCGATGCCATGATGATTTCATATGATATATTGTTCCCTGACTACGGATTTAAATCTCACAAGGGCTACGGCTCAGCCAAACACATGGAAACGCTGCGGGAAAAGGGGCGGTGTCCAATCCACCGTCGTAGTTTTAGACCAGTGAATTCATGCAAAAATCAAAACTATTTATATTTTGGGCAGCCCAACCATTACGGGCATATGGGTGAGCTCATTGCAGGTATGTTCCTCATTAGGAATGGGTATAAACTGCTGGATCATAGCTATCACGCCAGCCGTGGAGGGGAAGTTGATCTCATCGCTACTCTCCAGGATGAGATTATATTTATCGAAGTAAAAAGCTTTGCCGGCCAGGCGGATGATACCATCGCTCTAGAGCGAGTGACCCCTGCGAAACAAAAACAAATAGCCCGCATCGCAGAAATATATTTGCGATACCGCGAAATTGAAGAAGCTGAATGCCGCTTTGATATAATCACAGTTAATTTCTCAGGTCCTAAACCCCTTATTCAACACTATCCAGATGCCTATCTACCAATATGAGATTCCTGAGAACCCCGACTTCCAAGCAGGGGAATACAAATACTTATGAAAGAAAACTCCCCATGAAACCCCTCTATCTTAGCTTTGCCCTTATTTTACTATGTGCCCAGGTATTTGCCTCCCAACCAACTATCTATGGTGAACATGGGGTTGTCGTTGCCCACGATCTGGAAGCCTGCGAAGCCGGTATTGAGATTCTAAAGGCTGGTGGCAATGCGGTAGATGCTGCCGTAGCTGTTTCTTATGCACTGGCAGTTACCCATCCTCAAGCAGGTAATTTAGGCGGAGGAGGATTTATGATGATCCAAATGGCAGATGGTCGGCGTGCTGCTTTGGACTATCGTGAAATGGCACCTGGTGGAGCTAGTAGAGATATGTTTTTGGATGATTCCGGACGAGTGGTTGCTGGAAAGAGTATTCGGGGTGGACTGGCATCTGGTGTGCCTGGAACCGTAGCGGGTATGCAACTCGCTTTAGATGAATATGGTGTTCTTTCACGGAAAAAGGTGATGAAGCCTGCCATCCGATTGGCTCAAAAAGGGTTCCCAGTTCCCTATGATCTCGCTTATTCCTTTGGCTGGTTAAATCAATCTGCCAAGGATTTTCCCGAGACACGGAGAGTATTTTGCCGAAATGGTGACCTGTATCTGCCTGGTGACATCTTCAAACAACCAGATCTTGCGAAAACACTCAGACTTATCCAGAAAAAAGGAAACGCTGGTTTTTATGAAGGCCATGTTGCACAAGCACTCGTTTCGAGTAGTAAAGCCCATGGGGGCGCTATTACAGAAGATGATTTAATCAATTATCTCCCAATTGTTAGACAACCAGTTATCGGTAATTATAGAGGCTATGAGATTCTATCGATGCCACCGCCCAGTTCTGGAGGGATCGCTTTGATATCCATGCTGAATATGCTTGAATTTACAACTCTTGATTCTATGGGCTGGCATTCAGCCGAACATATTCAACTATTAGCAGAAATAGAAAAACGAGCGTATGCCGATCGAAGTGTGTGGCTTGGTGATCCCGATTACTTTGATGTTCCCCAGGAAAAATTACTCTCCACAGCCTATGCTTATTTGCGAATGAATGGTTATTCACCAACATCTATAACACCAAGTGATTCTATCTATCCACTGAATGACAGTGACTTAGATAATATTGAAGCTAGTTATGAAAGTGAAGAAACCACCCACTTTTCTGTGGTTGATCAATGGGGAAATGCGGTCAGTGTGACCACCACTCTGAATTGGTCTTTTGGATCTTATGTAACTGTTGAAGGGTTTGGCTTCTTGCTAAATAATGAGATGGATGATTTTAGTTCCAAGCCTGGAACTCCCAATTCGTTTGGACTGATTGGCAATGAAGCCAATGCGATTGAACCTAAAAAACGTATGTTGTCTAGTATGACCCCCACGATTGTAACCAAAGATGGGGAAGTTGTCCTCGTTGTTGGTGCGCCTGGTGGAGCTACGATTATTACCACAGTATTTCAGGTGATTAGCAATGTAATCGATTTCAAAATGCCCTTGCAAGATGCTGTAAATGCTCCGCGTTTTCATCATCAATGGGTTCCAGATGTTATTCAATATGGACCGCGTGCCATCAATGATGATACGGTAGCCTTGTTGTTGGAGATGGGTTATGCCTTGAAGGTCCGATCAGCGTATGGTGAAGTTAATGCAATCTCTCGGGACCGTGTGTTTGGTGGATGGATTGGCGCACCAGACTATCGTTTGTCATCCCATGGATCGGCATATTGATATCTCTTACAAACACCCACAAAAAGATTTATTGAAAAATCTGAACATTTTGTAATTAAAACAGTTGATAGTTTAGCGCTGGATTTAATATGATCCGGTAATCATATCAGGAGTGGAAGCGTTGAGTAAAAAAGAAAAACAGGCGATCAAATCAAAGGGAGGCAGTGCCTTCAGGGGATTGTTACATATTATAGTTTCGGTTCTGATTTTGAGAGCCACCGTTATTGAAGCTTATAATGTGCCTACAGGTTCAATGGAAACAACCATTCGGATCGGGGACTTTATCATAGGGAATAAATTTATCTACGGTATTAGAACCCCTGATTGGATTGGTATTCCATGGACTAATTTTGGATTCTCAGTGCCGTACTATCGTTTGCCTGGCTTTGAACAACCAAAAACCGGTGATGTCGTTATTTTTCGTTATCCAAATGATAAATGGCCAGCAAGTAAGATTGGTCCATTGGATCCAAGCTTGAATTACATCAAACGCTGTATTGCAGGTCCAGGACAAACTCTGCAAATCATAGAGAAAGATATCTTTATCGATGGAGTAGAGTTTCCCCTTCCCGAACATGGCCGAGCATCAAAACTGAATTTATATGATGATGAATATCAGGAGCGTATGATATTCCCCAGAGGCATAGGCAATCGTGATAATTTTGGACCACTCCATGTCCCTGCTGCAGGGGACACACTGGTATTCAATCGTGATAACCTTGATCTGGCAGTGAATGTCATTTCCCTTGAAGGTCACGAGGTCAGTCCCGGATCGGGTGGGCAACTCAAAATTGATGGTGTCTCCGTTGATTCCTATATTTGCGAACAAAACCATTTTTTCATGATGGGTGACAACCGTGATAACTCACATGACAGTCGGTACTGGGGACTGGTACCTGAATCAAATATTATTGGTGAAGCCATCCTCACATACTTAAGCTGGGAACAAACGGAACCCAATCTGTTGAAGAGAATCTTCAAGATTAGACCGAGTCGAATGTTTCGTTTGATTGATTAAGCCCTGCAAATATTATTATTAGCCCACAACTTAAGTTGTGGGTTAATGATACTCTAGTTGGCAAAACAACCGTTTAAACGGTTGTAAGATTTTACCTTACAATATCTAATTTCCATACTTCCATTTGCCTAGTCTCCTAATTATAATAGTCCGTTCTTTGCTATTGAATTAATAATTATTTAAGTAATATTTCTAACTCACTGAGGCACAATGACTTCTCAAGAAATAAGAAACCAGTTTATACAGTATTTTAAAGATCGTAACCATAAATTCGTACGCAGTGCCGGTGTGGTTCCATTTGATGATCCAACCTTACTTTTTACCAATGCAGGAATGAATCAGTTCAAGGGAATCTTTCTGGAAACAGAAAAGGCTAAACACCCAAGAGCTGTAAACTCCCAAAAATGTATCCGCGTGAGTGGCAAGCATAATGATCTTGAAGAAGTCGGTCGTGATACCTATCACCATACTTTCTTTGAGATGTTGGGCAATTGGAGCTTTGGTGACTATTATAAAGAAGATGCCATCAAGATGGCCTGGGATTTATTTACCAATGTCTGGGAATTACCAAAAGACAAGCTCTACGCCACGGTCTATCAAGATGATGATGAAGCATTTGAGCTCTGGTCGACCATAACTGACATACCTAAAACCAATATTTTACGTTTCGGTAATAAGGATAATTTTTGGGAAATGGGTGAAACAGGTCCCTGTGGTCCGTGTTCAGAAATTCATATTGATGTGGGTGGTGATCCTGCCATTGATGGTTCTCATCCCGAACTTGGCGTGAATACAGATAGTCCTCGGTTCATGGAACTTTGGAATCTTGTGTTTATTCAGTATTTCAGGGAAGCAGATGGATCGCTTACCGATTTGCCCAACAAACATGTGGACACAGGTGCAGGACTGGAACGGGTCGTCGCCTATCTGCAAGGGAAACAAAGCAATTATGACACGGATCTCTTCACACCTATTTTAGATGAGATCGTTGCATTAAGTGGTGAGGATTATGATTCAGGTGATGCTGGAATGGCTCATCGTGTCATTGCAGACCACGTGCGCATGTTGACCTTTTCTATTTCTGATGGTGCACTCCCTTCAAATGAGGGTCGCGGTTATGTCCTTCGCAGAATCCTGAGACGAGCTGCCCGTTATGGCCGGAACCTCGGTTTGAATGATGCCTTCATTTACAAATTAGTGCCTGTTGTGGTCCAAGTGATGGGAGATGCATATCCAGAGTTACATGAGCGCGTCGGCTATATTCAGAAGGTGATTAAGTCTGAGGAAGATTCATTTAGCCAAACTCTCGGTCGAGGTCTTCAAATATTTTCTGGTTTGGTTAAAGATACCAAAGCTGATGGAGAAACCACTCTGTCTGGCGAAAACGTATTTAAACTTTACGATACCTTTGGGTTTCCCGTTGATTTGACTAGCCTAATGGCTGAAGAAGAGGGCTTGAATGTAGATATCGATGGCTTTGACGTCCTGATGGCCAATCAGCGTCAAAAAGCACGTGAGGCCACCCAGTTTAAGCAAGCTGCCTCGAAGGGCGCTGAATGGCGCGTCTTGATCCCAGGCAACCACTCTGAGTTTCATGGCTATACTCACAACCGTATGGATACATCAATTGCACAGATTATGGAAACTGATGACAAGCTTATTGTCCGACTGACCCAAACCCCATTTTATGCAGAAAGTGGTGGTCAGGTTGGTGATACTGGAAAATTATTTAACGCTGGAATGGTGCTTGAGGTCTTAGACACTCGGAAAGATGGGGATTCTATTTCTCATGTCACCAGATTGGCTTCGGGAACTTTTAACGAAGATCCCATTATTGCTGAGATTGATCTTGAGCGGCGTGGGGATATTATTCGAAATCACTCAGCAACTCATTTGCTCAATGCAGCCCTACGAATGGTACTGGGAGATCATGTGAAGCAAGCTGGTTCATTGGTAAATGAAAACCATCTCCGGTTTGATTTTAATCATTTTGAAAAGATGACCGTTGAAGAATTGGATATTGTTGAGCAAATTGTCAATGCTGAAATTCGGAAAAATATATCTACATCTATTCGAAGTATGAGTTTTGATGAGGCTAAGTCTGAAGGGGCGTTGGCCTTTTTTGGTGAAAAATATGGCGATCATGTTAGAACGGTAAAATTTAATGAATACTCCCATGAGCTTTGTGGTGGTGTTCATGTGGAAGCTACCGGTGATATCGGGTATTTTAGAATAGAGTCTGAATCCGCTATTGCTGCCGGTGTTCGGCGCATAGAGGCAGTCACTGGAAGAACTGCAGAAGCCAATGCAAAGGTAGAACGTAAAGCAGTCAATCATTTACGTCAGATTCTATCCACAGATGTTCAAGGACTTGGTGGAAAGATTCGTGCATTGCTGGATGAAAAGAAGGAGCTGGAAAAGCAAGTCAAGAATTTGTCTTTCGATCAAGCCGCATCAATTCTCACTGAAATCACGAAGAAGGCTCAACTGATCAAAGAGGTTAGCGTATTAAGTGAAGTAGTAGATGTACCTGATACTGAGGCACTTAAGGATCTAGGGTCAGAACTTATCTTGCTTATGAAAAGTGGGATAGGTGTTCTCGGAGCAGTCATCGATAACTCACCTTATGTGGTTTGTGTGGTCTCAGATGATGTGATTGCCAAGCATAAAATTAGAGCCGGAAATATTGTAAAAGAGCTTGGAAAACAGTTAGGTGGCGGGGGCGGCGGAAAACCACAGATGGCCACAGCCGGTGGTAAGGACACAACTGCATTGAAATCGGTAATTGAAAATGTCTATGAAATGATAGGAGCCTTGTTGGGATGAAATCAAAGCTAATCATAGAAAGGACAACACCAGGGCAAATGGGTACATCCGTTCCAAACCTGGATGTCCCTGAAATTCCTCTAAATCAATTGATCCCTGAAAAATATCTACGTGTTGAAGCGCCCCGACTTCCAGAAGTTTCTGAACCTGAAGTGGTCCGGCATTATGTCGATTTATCAACCAAAAATCATCATGTTGATAAAGATCTTTACCCCCTGGGTTCTTGTACCATGAAATACAATCCTAAGATCAATGATTGGACTGCATCTGCACTTTCAAGTGGTCATCCTTATCAACCTGTTGCTCTGAGTCAGGGCATTTTAGGAGTGTACTACGAACTAGAGCAACAGCTTTGTGCAATCACAGGTATGGATGCCTTTACACTGCAACCTGCAGCTGGTTCACAAGGTGAATTGGTAGGTGTGTTGCTGATGCGCAAATATCATGAGCTCAAAGGAAATGAGAAAGACACTATCTTAATTCCTGATGCTGCCCATGGAACCAATCCTGCATCCGTCGCTATGGCGGGATATAAAGTGGTTGAAGTAAAAAGTGACTCGGATGGTCTGGTCGATATGCTAGACTTCGAATCAAAGATCAATGATCGAGTCGCTGGATTTATGCTTACCAACCCAAATACTCTCGGACTCTTTGAACAAAATATCACCAGAATTTCTGAACTCATTCATGGGGTAGATGGTTTGATGTATATGGATGGTGCTAATATGAACGCCATGCTGGGCATTGCCCGGCCTGCCGACCTAGGTTTTGACATCACTCATTTAAACCTTCACAAAACATTCTCTACACCCCACGGTGGTGGTGGGCCAGGATCTGGACCTATCGGTGTGACCAGTAAATTGATCGATTATTTGCCTAAGCCAAGGGTTGAACTGATAAACAACGCTTATCAGTTGAAATATGATTATCCCAATAGTATGGGTCGGGTACATGGATTTTATGGGAACTTTGGTATTTTAATTAGAGCCTGGACCTATATCCGCATGCTTGGTTCTCATGGCTTACGAGATATATCTGAAAATGCTATCTCCAATGCAAATTACATGATGCATAAACTTAAGGATGTGTTTGAGTTGGCCTATGACCGGACCTGTATGCACGAATTTGTACTTTCTGCACAAGCTCAAAAGGAAAAAGGAGTCAATGCCCTTTCCATCGCAAAACGACTTTTAGATTACGGATTCCATTCTCCCACGATGTATTTCCCACTCATTGTTAAAGAAGCACTTATGATTGAACCGACTGAGAGTGAGAACAAAGCGACCATGGATCGTTTTATTGAGGTGATGAAGAAAATTGCAGAAGAGGTAGAGTCTAACCCTGATATCGTTCTTTCAGCCCCGCATAATACACCTATTGGACGGGTGGATGAAACTTACGCCAATCGCAATTTGAATGTGCGCTGGTAATGGCTTTTAGCTATTTAGAGGATAAACTACGCTGCGAAGGTGTAGATCTTGAGACGATTGCCCAGGAATATGGAACACCCAGCTATATTTATTCAGAGTCCATTCTAAAACGTAACGCTGAAGTCCTTAAACAGAACTTTGTCGATCGGGGATTTAAAGTCTCCTATGCGATGAAAGCTAATTCCAACCCTGTATTCTTAAAATATTTCCGTACTTTTGGATTTGGCGTGGACATTGTTTCTGGTGGTGAGCTGCAAATGGCCTTACACGCTGGGTTTACCGGAGCTGAAATTAACTTTGCTGGAGTGGGTAAAACGGTTGATGAGTTGAGACTGGCTCTTGAATCAAATATTGCTCACTTTAATGTTGAGAGTGTCTTTGAACTTGAGCAACTAAATGCTGTTGCTGTAAAAATGAGTCATAAAGCGAAAGTCTTGTTGCGCCTGAACCCCGATATTGATCCCCAAACCCATCCTCATATTTCAACGGGATTAAAAAACAATAAATTTGGTATGGATGCCCAGCAGATATCCAAGATCCTCCGTCATCAGGAAAATTATCCTAATTTGATATTTGATGGTCTGCATTGCCATATCGGGTCACAGATTCTAAATGCTCAGCCCTTTTATGATCTCATTGACTATCTAGCTGATTTCACCACAAAGCTGGAAGCAGATGGCGTTAAAATTTCCCATCTTGACCTGGGTGGTGGCTTTGGTGTGAACTACGAAGATCCCTTTGAAGATATCTTAACCACAACGCCGTATTTGGAGCAATTCGCTGAAAAAGCGATGGCCAAACTGGGGCAGTATCAACTGCACATCCAGCCAGGGCGTGTCCTTATGGCCAATACCTGTTTACTCCTGACCAAAGTGTTAGGTGGAAAAGAAAATGGTGATCATCACTTTGTTGTGATTGATGGTGCGACCACTGATTTGATTCGTCCGGCGCTTTATGATGCCTACCACGCTCTCTATCCTCACCAAAAGAAAAAAGCTTCACGCGTAGGAGATGTTGTCGGTCCCGTTTGTGAAAGCTCAGACGCCCTGGTTAAACAAAGAGCGATTCCTGAACTGGATGCAGGAGAGTACGTCGCCATAGCTTCTGCAGGCGCCTATGGAAGCTCAATGGGGTCTACCTATAACTTAAGACCACTCAGTCCTGAGATTTTGGTAAGCACTTCGGGTAAAACGAGCTTAATTAGGCGTCGCCAAAGTTTCGAAGAGATGACCGCTCTGTATTGATAAACTGATCACTCAGGTTGACTGGGGCTGGCAAATCAATTAGGATCAAAACCAAGTGTATGATTACTTAAATGAATACTAGAACATTAATTGAGGAGATATCTTGAAAAATATCATTCGTACAGAGAACGCACCTGCCGCATTGGGTCCCTACAACCAGGCTGTTGAAATAAATGGATTGATCTATACCGCCGGACAATTGGGTATTAACCCTGCTACTGGTAAAATGATTGAGACTTCATTCGGGGACCGTGTTTATCAGGTTATGAACAATTTAAAAGCGATCCTGGAAGCCGGTGGCAGTGATTTTTCAAAAGTGGTTAAAACCAATATATTTGTCACTGATCTCGGTAATTATGCAGAACTTAATATAATTTATGGTGAATTCTTTCCTGGTGATGATGCACCAGCCCGAGCAGCAATCCAGGTAGCCGCCCTTCCTTTGGGGTCAGATGTTGAAATCGAAATGATAGCTCATAAATAAGCGCATTTATTTTATCGTTTACAGCATCAATAGAGGGATAATGACCAGCCGAATCAAGCAATTATTTTCTAGCTTATTACTATGTCTGGCACTTGTTCACCCTGGTTATTCACAAGATACAACAGCAGTCGATTCATCCGGTGCAGTCAAGCCTGGGAAAGCAATGCTGTATTCATTTATTCCAGGTGGTGGACAACTTTACAACAAACGTCCCCTTAAAGCACTACTCTTTGCTGGGGTATTTACTTATTATAGTTATGAGTTGGTTTTGGCACAGGATTCCTTTAATGGGGATCCAACGAGCTCAGATCTTCATAGAAAAAGAAATGATAAAATCTGGATGATGGGGCTGACCTGGACTTTAAATATCATCGACGCCTACATTGATGCTCAGTTTTGGGATTTTGATAAGTATGAACTCGATGATTCAGTCCTACCAGATTCGAAATATGTTAAGCCTAAAGAAATGGAAGATATAGATGACACAGACTAGAGAAGCGTGGGGATCAAGATTTGGATTTGTCCTGGCAGCAGCCGGTTCTGCAGTGGGGCTTGGCAATATTTGGAAATTCCCCTACATAGCCGGGGAAAATGGGGGCGCGGCTTTTATCTTCATTTATCTAATCTGTATTGCAATAATAGGTTTTCCTGTTCTCATTGGTGAAATTCTGATTGGACGTACCACTCAGAAAAACCCAGTTGGAGCATTTGCTGCGCTCACCCATTCCAAATTATGGGTTTCCATTGGTTTTATGGGAGTCATTGCTGGTTTTTTGATTCTATCCTTTTACAGTGTGATTGGTGGCTGGACAATTGGATATGTGGTCGAAACGATTCGTGGCTCGCTGTCTAACTTTAATAACCCTGAGGAGGCAGGCGCTTTATTTGGTGAGTTGGTTGGTAATGTTGGCTGGGGTCTCGGATTTCACACCCTTTTCTTTGGACTTGTGATTGGTATTGTGATCCGTGGTGTTCAAGGGGGAATTGAACGCTCCAGCAAAATAATGATGCCCATATTACTATCAATTCTTGTCATCTTGATCATTCGCGGAGTGACCCTTGAAGGTGCATCAAAAGGTCTGGCGTTTTTGTGGGTTCCAGATTGGAGTAAAATTACCGGACAAGCAGTTCTCATTGCACTGGGGCACGCCTTTTTCACACTAAGTCTTGGTATGGGTGCTATGCTCACCTACGGTAGCTATATGTCGAAGCAGGACAACGTTGTCAGCTCAGCCGCCCTGATTGTCTTCCTGGACACCGCAATTGCAATTATGGCTGGCGTAGCAATCTTTACAGCTGTATTTGCCTCAGGTTTAGATCCTGCAGCCGGACCCGGCCTCATCTTTCAGACGCTACCAGCAGTTTTTTCGACCATGCCGGGTGGGGTATATTTCTCATTCCTCTTTTTCCTTTTACTCGCTATTGCGGCACTCACCTCAGCTATTTCGTTACTAGAGGTTGTGGTTGCCTATTTTGTAGATGAGAAAGGTTGGGACCGTAAGGGTGCCACCTTAGTATTTGGTGGATCCATTTTTCTTTTGGGCATCCCTTCTGCACTCTCATTCAATCTTATGGCTGATATGAAAATATTTGACAAAACATTTTTCGATGTGGTGGATTTCGTCGCATCAAATGTCTTGTTACCATTTGGCGGGTTGATGATTGCTATCTTTGTAGGCTGGATTTGGTCACGGACAGCCGTTATCGCGGCTGCCAAAGAAGGTGCGGAAACTCTGTTTGAGAGCTATCCATGGTTCGAAACTCTGTGGTTCATTTTTCTTAAATATGTCGCACCAATTTTGATCGCCCTTGTTCTGTTAAATAGCCTGGGGATTGTGTAGAGCTTCGAGGACACCATATTTTAACAAATAGAATCTTTTTAATAACCAATAAAAGATTTCCAAATACCCTGCACTAACGATAATTAATCGTTTAGATCGTGGAGTTGATTCCTATTTTTAACGGGTGAAATGTTATAAATCCAGATGCATTGATCCCATTTGGACTTGAGTTGTTATAAAGGAGCTAATTGTGATCCTTGTAAAAGATAATCGCTGTGATTTTTGTGGAACTTGCGTGGCTGTATGTCCCGTAGATGCCATAGAATTACGCGAAGCAGATATATCAATTATTCATGAGACATGCATTGATTGCGACTTATGTGTATGGGTTTGCCCAATCAATGTTTTAAGCTCAGATCTGGAGCAGGAGGTTCCAAGTGACTGATTATGATGTGATCGTAGTCGGTGGTGGCCCCTCTGGATCCATGGCAGCTGAAGCTGCTGCCAAAGGTGGGGCCAAGACAATTATTTTAGAAAAAGACCGCGATATTGGCTATCCAGTACGTTGTGGAGAAGGTGTTGCCGCAGCAGGTCTAAAACAGTTTATCGAACCCGACCCACATTGGATTGCGGCGACTATCTCAAAAGTTCGTATGAGATCACCAGACAATACGATGGTCGATTTTGGCCAAGAAAACGCTGGCTACATCTTACATCGTCGTCTATTCGATTATGCATTGGCAAACCGAGCCAGTCAAGCTGGCGCAGATATTCAAACCAGAGCTTATGTTGATGGTCTCCTTATAGAGGACGACCAGGTAAAGGGTGTGAAGTATCAGTATATGGGAGAATCTCGTCAACTGACTGCCAAGCTGGTCATTGCCGCTGATGGTGTTGAATCACGGGTTGGAAGAATGGCTGGGCTCAGAACAGCAACCAAGCTCAACGATTTAGATTCAGGGTATCAGGCAACCGTGGGAAATGTCGACATTGATCAAAAAATGTTGGACTTTTATATTGGTAATAATTGGGCACCCGGTGGTTATCTGTGGATCTTCCCAAAGGGTAATGGGATGGCCAATATTGGTCTAGCAATCAATGGTAGATATGTTAGAGAACATAATGCTCATGATATGGTTCATGATTTTCTTAAAAAATATTTTCCCAAGGCATCTGTATTGACCAGTGTTTGTGGCGGCATACCCATCGCAAAAACTTTAAAGCAAATCACCTCAAATGGTTTGATGCTCACCGGTGATGCAGCTCGCATGGTTAATCCTGTCACTGGAGGGGGGATTATCACTGGCATGCATGGTGGTAGGATTGCAGGGGAAATCGCTGCAACGGCTATCAATGTAGGGGATATCACTATCAAAGGGCTGGAGCAATATCCTAAGCGATGGCGAAAAGCAGGTGGTAAATCCCATGAGGCTTTCCATCGTATTGCCCAGGGGATTGAAAGCATCACTGATGATCAACTCGATAAAATCGCCCATCGATTGATCAAGACACCTTCAGATAAATTATCACTATTAAAAATATTCACTGCTGTTGCCAGGGAACAACCCAAGATTCTTTTGGATGTTACTCGGGCCTTTGCAGGTGTGTAGTGATTGAACCGTTTATATTAAGGATCAAAATCATTTCTAATCCGACTAGTACAGGCACTTTGACCGCCATGAAAAGAAATAATATATGAGTTTTGCAGAATATCTACAGGGCATCGGTCTGGGAACCTTTGTGTCATTTGACCTCGAAGCAACTGGGCTGGATCCGAAAAATGATTACATCATTGAATTTGGAGCTGTAAAGGTTGTGGATGGTGTTCTCACAGAACGTCATCAGCAATTTATCAAGCCTCCAGTACGGATTCCAAAATTCATACAAAAGCTTACGGGTATCACCAATGAAATGGTTGAGGATGCACCTCGTTTTGAGGAAGTAGTTGATGATCTCTATGATTTTCTAGGGGATCACCCATTGGTCGCTCATAATGTTCATTTTGATCATACCTTTCTTGAGACCAAACGAGCCGATATCGATGGATACCCATTAAAGAATAAATTGATCGATAGTTTGAGTCTTGTTCGTACTATTCGTTATGATATGATCAATCATAAATTAGGCACCGTAGCTGAATTTTATGGCTTGTCAAAAGAGGGTGCGCACCGGGCAGATTACGATGCTGATATGGTTGCAGAAATATTACTGATCCTGATCTCTGAGATGCAACGACTTTCCCCAGACGTTTTAAAAGTATTGGTTGATGTATTGCATGGAACCGATTTACCCAATGAAGCGCTTTTTCAAGGGATGTTGGATTGGACCACTTCTGGTCGAAGTTTAGGGAGTCTGGAGGAATATCCACGCATCCCGTTACCCCTTCGTCCAAATATCCGTCACTACTCAACTGATCTAGGGTATCCCAATTTAGAGGAGATATTTTCTGATGAAGGATTGCTATCACAGAAGCTCGATGGTTATGAGCCACGGGAAACCCAGATAGCCCTTGCAAAGGATATTCAAACCGCTATGCGCAATGATGAATTCCTCATGGCAGAAGCTGGAACAGGAGTGGGGAAGAGTCTGGCGTATACGATCCCAGCTGTTTTAACCAGACATGAATTAGATGAAGATGAACCCATCTTTGTTAGTTGTAATACCAAAAATCTACAAGATCAACTCTTCCATAAAGAAATTCCATTTATTCAAGAGCAACTGGGCCTGCCACTACGAGCACTTCTGCTCAAAGGTCGTAACAACTACTTGTGTAAAACCAAATGGCAACGTGGTTTACGTGATATAAGTTGGCGTTTTAGTCGCCGTGAACGAGAAGCTCTGCAAACTCTAGTTATGTGGGCCCATGAAACCCCCACTGGAGATATTGATGAGCACAATGGCTTCAATACAACGGGACATGCGCTGATTTGGTCAAAAGTCAATAGTGAACCCGGTTTTTGTACAACCCAGGTGTGTTCCCATAATGATTTTTGTTATCTGGGGAAATTGCGTCAGGAATCAGCTAAGGCAGATCTCGTTGTGGTGAATCATTCATTACTTTTAGCTGATGCTGCTGCAGATCATGCCATTCTACCTCGATATCAACGCTTGATTGTAGATGAGGCCCATCTACTAGAAAAAACAGCTTACCAGTTTTTCGCTGCTGAATTCTCCCATAAAACATTGCGAGTCATGACCGATCAACTTTTCTACAAGGGTCGCAATAAGAGTGGCATGACCATGGAACTCAGGCATTTATTGGTTCCTGTGGGTGAAGATCAGAAAAAAGGCGTTATCAGAAACCTGGATCAAATCGAATCCGATATCAAAGAATTAAATAAAACCATTCTCACCTTTTTCACAGAATTCAAAGCAACACGACAACGTGATATTGAACGTGCAACCTTCACATACAAGGAACTCTATACAAGCGACAAGGACGTTTTTGCACCTGTCCGTGGTATCTGGTACAGCGTGACTTCATCGCTTACCGCCTTATCTAATCTTGCTCGTGAGCTTGAGAAAGAACTGGATGAGCTGGATGATGATCGTCTACCTGGTTTATCTGAGATTAGTTCCAGAATTAAATCCTGGCGCGAGTCCCTCACCCAGACTTTGGCGGTCATGGATAAACAAGCTTCAGCTGATGACCCAACGATGATCTATTGGTTTGAGATTTTGCCAAAAAGTGAAATGGTTGCTGTAAAATTTGTTCAAGTTCCCTTGAATATTGGCAAACAAATGCAAGCCAGAGTATATGAAGGTATGGCCTCGGTCCTCTTCACCTCAGGTACTTTAAGTGTGGATGGAAGCTTCAATTATTTGATACAGCGTTTGGGATTACGTGGACATGATAGACTACGGGAAAAGTCATATCCGTCGCCTTTCTACTATGAGGATCAAGCGAGAATATTCGTTCCCACATTTATGGGACCCCAATATGCTGAAAATTATACCATTGAAGTTCTCTTTTTGCTTGAGAAAATATGGGAAACTCATCCAGTTGGGACCATGATTCTTTTTACCAGTTACACCATGTTATTGAACTGGCAGGAGGAGTTGGAAGATCGTATTAAAGGTTCAGGCCGGCGTTTGTTGGTCCAATCAAGTCGGGTTTCAAGGATGGATTTGATTAATCAATTCAAACAGCATCCCGGAAGTATTTTATTGGCTACTGACAGCTTCTGGCAGGGCATTGATTTACCAGGCGATACTCTTCAATTATTGGTTATTGCAAAGCTGCCATTTTCCGTACCTTCTGATCCAATCGTCAAGGCCAACAGTTCTGCCTTAAAACAGGCAGGTGAAAATGATTTTATGGGGTATAGTGTCCCAGAAGCGGCAATCAAGTATAAACAGGGCGTGGGTCGTTTGATTAGAAGTACCACAGATTTTGGAGCAATAATCTCACTCGATGAAAGAATATTTGCCAAACGCTATGGCGAATACTTTAGGAATTCAACTCCGATCCCACATGTCCCTGCTAAATCCGAGAAAGAAATGATCGATATGATTCGGGCCTGGTATCGTTCTCATGGTATTAAAGATCAGAAAAATAATTAAGGACATAACCTCATGATTCTTGATGGCAATTCTCTAACACTTCAAAGTATTCAACAAGAAATTCAACATCCCACCAAGCTTTCCATCACATCTGAGGCTAAAGAACTGGTCTTACGCTCCAGAAATGTTGTCGAGCATATTTTGGAGACTGGAAAAACTGTGTATGGTGTAAATACTGGATTTGGGCGATTGGCTAACCAGAGGATAACGTCCAAAAACCTTAAAACTTTGCAGGTTAACCTACTTCGGAGCCATGCTGCTGGTACGGGTGATTATTTTTCACGAGAGACTGTCCGCTTGATTTTACTGCTAAAAATAAACAGTCTTTTAAGAGGATATTCTGGAATCAGGCTAGAAGTGATCGAAGCATTGATTGCCTTATATGATCATGACCTGATGCCTGCTATCAGAGAAAAAGGGAGTGTGGGCGCAAGTGGAGATTTAGCTCCCCTGGCTGATTTGGCTTTACCCCTGATCGGTGAAGGATCTTTCCGAGAACCAGATGGATCAATTGGTTCAGCAGCAGCAGTTTTAAAGAGGCATGAAATGGAGAAGATTGAACTTCTTGAAAAAGAGGGTTTGTCACTCATAAACGGAACTCAAGTCAGCACAGCATTGGCTATTGAAGCCATTATTTCTACCAGAAACCTATTTTATACCATGACATCTGCAGGTGTATTTAGCACGGAAGTGATGTTGGGAACCGATACAGCTTTTCGCCAGGAGATTCAGCAGGCGAGAAATCAGGATGGTCAGGCGTATGCTGGAAAATTAATGTACCAGGTTATGCAGGGAAGTGGTTATCGGGATGCTCATGTTGACTGTGATCGAGTTCAAGACTTCTATAGTTTGAGATGCATGCCTCAAGTCCATGGTTCACTTTACGATCTGTTGATCTATGCTGAGGCAATTCTCACCCGTGAAGCCAATAGTACGACAGATAACCCTGTCACCATTATCGAAGAAAACACAATTGTTTCTGGTGGTAATTTCCATGCAGCTCCGATTGCCCACATATTAGACTTTCTAGCCATTGCGCTTGCCGATACGGCTGCCATGAGCGAACGTAGAATAGCGGCATTTCAGGAAACCACCCAGAGTAATCTCCCCATGTTCTTGATGGAGGAAGCTGGTCTTAATTCAGGATTTATGATCGCCCATGTTACGGCCGCAGCACTGACCAGCGAGAATAAGAATTTAGCCAATCCTGCATCGGTAGACACCATTCCGACCAGTGCTAATCAGGAAGATCATGTGAGTATGGCACCCCATGCTGGGTTCAAGTTGCGGCAGTTGATTGTCAATACTTCAACCATATTTGCCATCGAGCTGATGTGTGCTGCCCAGGCAAAGGATTTGAATCCAAAATATAGTCTTGCACCTAATAGTGAAGATATTTTTCAACTGATCAGAATGGAAGTACCCTACCTTAAAAAAGATGGCCCTTTGAGTGCTCATATAGACTATATATCACAACTGGTCAGGAATGGCGCTATCGCTCGCATTCTTGTCCGTAATTCACAGGAATTAGCATGAAAATAATTTGGCTGATCATCCCCAGTATTTTAATACCATTGCTTCTGGTTGATTGTACGTCTGGGGTAAAGGAATATGATCTTCCCAGTACTCGTACCAGTGCCAAACCCGATTGGGTTGGTAATCATAAAGCCGCTAGAGATACGATCTTTATTGTCGTCAATGTACCACAGGAAAAAAGTGGTGACCATAATGTATATATACAGAAAGCCCAGTCGGAACTGCATAACATTCTGACCAGCGAGATTGAAACTATTTTGCGCGATTACTGGGAACAGAAACAGATTGATCTTGATGATACTGAAAAATTCCAACTGCTGTCTGATTTGCCACGTACCATGGAGCAGATCATGAATTATGTTACGGTAAGCGATGGTTGGAATAGTGCTGAAGAGATGTCAATTCTGTGTGCCCTCGATTACGAAGAAGTTGCCGATGTGATCATGGTGGATATGGGGATCGACGATCGGTCCTTCTTGGCATATTTTAAAAGACGGATGGATGGAATTGCCCAAAGCCATCGCTAGGAAATATTATGAGATTTGTTGATTTTGTGAGTATAAGAGTTGTTGCTGGTAAAGGCGGAGATGGAATCGTTGCTTTCCGACGAGAAAAATTTGTACCCAAAGGTGGTCCAGCAGGTGGGAATGGTGGGAATGGTGGTAGCGTTGTTGTACAGGTAGACTCCCAACTTCATACGCTTCAGGATATTCGTTATCATCGTATCTATAAAGCCGGAAAGGGCAACAATGGTGAAGGAAGTTTACGTCATGGTAAAAAGGGCGAAGATATCATTATTAAGGTACCTGCGGGAACGGTTATCAAAGATAGGTTTAATGGGGATGTCTTAGCTGACCTGCAATATGATGCTGAGTCGATTATCGTTGCACGCGGGGGTTGGGGAGGTCGCGGAAATGCCAAATTTGTGAGTGCTACCCATCAAGCCCCAAGAGAATTCGAATATGGGAAACCAGGTCATGAAAGAGAACTTGATCTTGAGCTAAAAGTACTTGCTGATGTGGGACTGGTTGGCTTTCCAAATGCTGGTAAGTCAACTCTGCTGTCACGCGTATCCCGAGCAAAACCGAAAATTGCTGATTATCCATTTACCACCCTTACCCCAAACCTTGGTATTGTTAAGTCAGGTGAATATTCCAGCTTTGTGATGGCCGATATACCCGGGTTAATCGAAGGTGCCCATGAAGGAAAAGGGCTTGGAACGCAATTCCTTAGACATGTAGAGCGTTGTAGCACACTCCTTTTTCTGGTGGATGCCAATGATGAAGATCCTGCTGAATCCTATCGGTTACTTTACGAGGAAGTCAATAAATTCAGCCCTAATTTGCTAAAAAGGGAACGCTTATTGGCGATTACAAAAATGGATTCCTGTGTAGGTGTCCCTGAATTAAAAACATTTGAACCCATCAAGATATTTCCCATCTCCTCAGTAAGTGGTGAGGGAATAGCGGATCTGATTCAAGCACTTTCGAAAATTATCAGTGGCTGAACAATTTTCTGAAATTCTTCGACTCCTCAGTATTCCAGGGATTGGACCAAGAAGGTCCATGGACCTCTACAATAAGTTTGGGTCATTACAGGGCATATTCTCGGCAAATCCAAATTCTCTCACAGAATTACCTGGCATTACTTCTAAAATAGCCCAGGCCATCAAGTCGCCTATGGACCAGGAATTGCTCGATGGACAATCCTATTTAATCGATAAATTCGATGTGAAAATGATCACTCTCTGGGATGATCAATACCCTGAAATGTTGAAGCAGATTTACGATCCACCCATTGTACTGTTTTGTCGTGGTGATATTGACTTACTCAGCAGTAATTGTATCGGGATGGTGGGGACAAGAACCCCAACCCGATATGGTAAAGGGGTGACCACTGATTTCAGTACTGCCTTGGCCAGTCAGGGATACACTCTGGTCTCAGGTGCCGCGAAAGGAATTGATACACTGGTTCATCAAGCATGTCTCAAGACAAAAGGAAAGACAATTGCTGTTTTAGGAAACGGCACTGATCGTGCATATCCTGCCGAAAATCGTGAACTCTATGCCGATATTGCCGCCCATGGCTTGCTTATTTCAGAATTTATGATGGGCACCAAACCGGATGCACAGAATTTCCCAAGACGGAATAGGATTATTTCTGGATTATCTGCCGGTACAGTTGTCATTGAGGCTGCTGAAAGAAGTGGTTCCTTGATTACGGCATATTTTGCCTTAGATCAAAATCGAGAAGTCTTTGCCGTGCCAGGTAACATTACCAGTCGACAGAGTCATGGAACCCACCAATTAATCCGACAAGGTGCAAAACTCGCAGAGAGTGTTGAAGATATTCTGGAGGAGCTTGGGGAAAAATATCAGTTGGGTGCATCAAAGGGCCAGCAGGAACTCGTCATGAGTGTTGATCCAAAAGAAGCTGCCGTTTTAGAGCTTCTAACAGCTACTGAAGCCATCCAAATTGATGAACTAGCGACACGATCAGGGCAGACTACTTTCGCTCTGCTGGGTACTCTTCTGCAAATGGAGATGAAAGGCCTGATTCAGCAAATGCCGGGGAAATATTTTAAACGGAAATAGCTATCAATTGTGTTAAGCAGTAAAAAAAGATTTATTGATATAATTAAAGTCGGTCATCAAATAGACTTTAGGAAAAAAGGAATTTATAATGCCATCACCTACAATCACAAGCCTTCTGAGTTATTTAGATCAGAGTATTACTGCCTATCACGCCGTAATGACATCGGAAAAAGAATTAATTGCGAAGGGTTTTCAAAAACTCAATGAAGCGAGCGAATGGAACTTATCTCCCAATGCAAAATACTATGTGATTAGAGGTGAAAGTGCACTATTGGCCTGGCAGATGGGTGATGGTAGCAAGTCGGGTGTACGTATGATTGGGGCTCATACTGATTCTCCAGGTCTCCATCTCAAACCGAATCCCCAGCACGCTAAGAGTGGCTACATTCAACTTGGAGTTGAAGTGTATGGCGGTCCTCTCCTGGCCAGTTGGACAGATCGTGATCTTTCATTAGCCGGTCGGGTGATTGTGAAGGAGGCTGGTCAGCTAAAAATCGTCCCTTTCAAATCAGATAAAGTATTGCTGCGGGTGCCCCAATTGGCCATTCATCTTAATCGAGAAGTAAATGATAAAGGTCTGCTCCTGAATAAACAGAAGCACATGCCACCGATTTTGGCATTGGATAGTATTGATGGTGATCCCATTAAGCACAGCTTGATAGAAGAGTTGATTGCTGAAACACTCTCAATAGACACCCAGAATATCGCGAGCTGGCAACTCGAGTGTTATGATACCCAAACTGCAAAACTGAGTGGTCTCAATGAAGAATTTCTGGTCAGTGGCAGAATTGATAATCTAACAATGTGCCATGCAGCTTTGACTGCTTTGACCGAGTCACCCTATCAATCTCCACAAACTACTTTGATAGCTTTGTTTGATAATGAAGAAATTGGTAGTTCGACCCAGAATGGAGCGGCATCATCCTTTATTCGTGATGTCATTCATAGAATCATAGATACTTCAGACACGAAGCATGCGCTGCAACGTGGGTTGGCCAACAGTATGTGTATCTCTGCTGACGGTGCTCATGCGATCCATCCCAACTATGTTGAATACCATGATCCCCAACACGCCATCAAGATGAATAGGGGACCTGTAATAAAGGTGAATGCCAATCATCGTTATGCCACAAGTGCTTTTAGCTCGGCCATGTTTGAACAATTGTGTGCAGATGTAGACGTTCCAGTTCAACACTATATTCACAAAACAGATCTGCCATGTGGGTCAACCATTGGTCCTATTACTGCAACAGGCCTGGGAATACCCGTTGTCGATGCAGGGAATGCAATGCTCTCCATGCACTCCATCCGGGAAACAGCTGGAGTAGCGGACCATGAGATGATGATTAAAGTCATGCAGCAGTTTTTCATGAAATCGGATATTTATTCCATATCTTGATTTCCATAAATCGGACTTCCATCACACCCAATAATTGATACATTATTTTGCTTTTTATGGAATGAACAGTCGACATAGCTGATCTTGAAGATGCGTTGTGCCTTTAGGCCCTGCAATGAGACCAAGCCCAACCCCGTCAGGTCCGGAAGGAAGCAGCGGCAAGCTTTGTGATCGTGTGTAGAATTACCTGAGGCACGCGCATCTTCGAGAATTCAGTAGTTATAATAATATAACCAGAAAGTCCAGCATCGTGGCCGATCAAGAATCAGTGTATATTGTCTCCTCACTCAAGTATAGACCTCAAACATTTGAAGATGTGGTTGGTCAGGAGCATGTTTCACGAACCCTTCGAAATGCTCTGCAACGTCAACGTCTGGCAAATGGGTACATCTTTACCGGTCCTAGAGGGGTTGGGAAAACAACCTCAGCACGAATTCTAGCCAAAGCCATCAATTGTGAAAACCCTAGTGATGGCGATCCCTGCAATGTTTGTAATCATTGTATTGAGATTACTGGCGGTCGGAGTCTTGATGTTCTTGAAGTAGATGGTGCTTCCACACGTGGAATTGACGCGATTCGTGAATTGCGGGAAATTGTTAAATATCCACCAACTAATTCTAATTATCGTGTTTACATCATCGATGAAGTCCACATGCTCACAAAAGAGGCCTTCAATGCCTTGCTCAAGACTTTGGAAGAACCACCCCCACAGGTCTTATTTATCTTTGCCACAACGGAGCCTCAAAAAGTACCGCTAACCATTCTTTCGAGATGTCAGCGATATGATTTCCGTATGATCTCTACAGAATCTATGGTGGCTCGACTCAAAATGATTAGCAAGAATGAAAAGATCACCATCTCTGATGATGGACTGGCATTGATCGCTCGAAAGGCCGCTGGAAGTTTACGGGATTCACTAAGTTTACTTGATCAGGTCTCTGCATTTACTGAAGATGATGCCAATCTGGATTTGGTTAGACGAGTTCTCGGCGTATTAGATGTCACCATCTATTTTGAATTGATGCATCATATCGCCAGTCAATCACCTGATGGCCTCATTAATCAAGCCAATCTGCTGTTTTCTCGTGGGATTAGTATTACTGAGTTTTTGCAGGGTCTGAGTGAACATATCCGTAACCTCCTGGTTGTCAAAGTTGCCGGTATTACCGAGTTTCTGGATGTATCTGATACAGATGGTCAGGCTTTTGAAGAGCAAGCGACTTATTTTGAAGAGCGCGATTTAATCAGAATGCAAACCCTGGTGATGGAAACACTGCGAGATCAACGGTTTATCAGTAATCAGACAGTCTCTGTGGAACTCATGCTCTTGAAGCTGGCGCGTAGTTCCAGGTCATTGGATATTGATGCACTTTTGAGTGGTACACCTCGACCAGAACCAAAAATCCCAAAAGCCTACCCCAATACAGTTAAGGCACCCACTCAATCGACCAAATCTTCTCCTAAAAAGGTTCAGACTGACCAGGTTAAAGAAACTGCCCCAGTCAAGAAACCGATTGAACCAGTAAAACAGGTCGAGACAAAAGCACCTGATGCCGCAGAAAAAGTAGAACCTGAAGCGCCAAAACCTGCACCCGTAGAAAAGATCATTGCTCCCAATACGGTTAAAGAGGAACCGCTCCATAAATCTGAGCCAGTCAAGACAGTAGCAAACACTCAACAGACATCTGATAGTCCAAATTCTCTTGCTATTGTTGTTTCCAATTGGGACAGTTTTATTGATAAACTGGGTGCTATTAGTCGTTCAACAGGTGCTTTCATGAGTGAAGGTACACCAGCCAGTTTTGATGGCGATCTTTTGACCATTGTGTTCGCTCCAGAACAGAAATATCATATTCAAACACTTGAAAAAAATCTGAATGAAGTCCAGGAAGTTGCTTCAAAACTTTTTGGAACAAAAACCCGTATCAAGCTATTAGAGCGGAATGGTCATCTACCTAAACAAAGAAAGGCTGATGAAATATTAGCTCATCCAACCTCGCAACATTTGTTGGATATTTTTGATGGTGAAGTTATTGATGAATAGAAGGTATGAAGACGTTTAATACCAATTCTATCTCCAAGTGGCACACGTAACGTGTCATGCTTCGAGAGCACTTCGACAAGCTCAGTGTGACACCTCACAAGACACTTTTATTTGTCTCCCTGAGGTCCCTCGAAGGGTAATGACTCCTCAGCTTAAAGGGTCATTTGGAAGTGAGTATGGTATAACATATTGTTTACATCGATATAGAAGAAGATATGTGATGAATACAAATAGGAGAAATTATAGATGATGCCAAAAGGCGGTATGGGAAACCTGTTAAAACAGGCCCAGAAGATGCAAAAAGAAATGGAAAAAGCGCAAGCTGAGTTGGCTTCTATCGAAGTTGATGGATCAGCAGGCGGCGGTATGGTACAGGTTAAGGTAAATGCCAAGATGCAAGTGCTTTCGATTAAAATTGAGCCAGATGTTCTTGACGATGATGTTGATATGGTTGAAGATTTGATCCTGGCTGCTGTTAATCAAGCGCTCACCAATGCACAAGATGCTGCGGATTCCAGAATGGGACAAGTTACAGGTGGCATGGGTGGTATGGGTGGAATGAATATCCCCGGATTTGGATGAAAATAATTCCTGAAAGTCTCGATCGGATATCCGAACAATTTTCCCGTTTCCCTGGAATTGGCAAAAAGACTGCACAGCGGATGGCCTTCCAGATATTGGAATGGAATAGGGAAGATGTTCAACGGTTGGGGGAAGTTATTATTCAGAGCAATCAGAATTTAAGGCATTGCTCTATTTGCAATCTGATCACTGAGGCTGATCCCTGTCCAGTTTGTCTTGATACCCGCCGGGACGATTCCTTGCTTTGTATTGTAGAGGATTCCAGGGATGTGGTGGCAATCGAGGAAACCAGCCGATTTAACGGTAAATATCATATATTGGGCGGTGTACTTTCTCCCTTAGATGGTATCGGCCCAGATCAATTAAACTTACAAAATCTTAAACCCAGACTGGATGCATTGAAGGAGCTTGTTATTGCGATGAATCCAAGTGTGGAGGGTGAAACAACATCACTCTATCTAGCGAAATTGCTTAACGATCGCGATATTAAAGTCACGCGACTTGCACGAGGTATTCCAAGTGGCGGAGATCTTGAGTATATTGATGGTGTAACTTTAGGTAGAGCATTAGACGATAGGCATGAATTATTATGATCCATAATCTTCCCAATATTCTGACCATTTTTAGAATTGTAATCACCCCCCTTATTGTTTGGTTACTGATTGGCTTTGATGGTCTCTTCATACATATGGTGGCATTTGTCCTGTTTTTGATCGCATCACTGACCGATTATTTTGATGGAATGATTGCCAGGAAATTACAGGTGGTCAGTGAATTCGGTAAGTTCATGGACCCACTTGCAGACAAAATATTGGTCAACAGTACCTTTATCACATTAAACATTGTGGGAGTCATGCCAGTTTGGATTACCGCTGTTGTTATTTTACGTGATATGTTGGTGACGTTAATGCGCTGGGCTATGCTTTCTACAGGTGAATCCATGAATACAAGCCAAGTGGCAAAATGGAAAACTGCTTTCCAGTATGTTTCCATGTATGCCGGACTTGTCTTTATTCTCATGGGACATTTTGAATATTTGGATACAACAGTTGCCTGGCTTGAAGAGTGGTTTGTTACCGAAACAATATTCACGCTTACCGGTCTTGTCACCGCCTACACTGGGTTTGACTATATTTGGGTTAACCGTGCCTTTTTAAAATCATTGCTCAAGGCTAACGGATGATCCCAATCCTCCGTAGTTTTACATCAGTTGGGTTTGTTGGACTTATTCCTGGAGCTCCCGGAACATACGGCTCTCTGGTCACCCTTCCGTTGGCTTATTTGTGGATGAACTTTGTCACTGATAATATTTTTATTACTATTGGTCTCATTTCTATCATTGCCATTCTTGGGATAATTGCTTCGACGAAAGTCTCGCGGTCCATGGGGTTGGAAGACCCTGGTGAAATCGTGATCGATGAGTTGGTGGGGCAGTGGATCGCTCTCATTGCTATTCCATATCATTGGACCTACTGGCTTGCAGCTTTTGTGCTCTTTCGAATATTTGATATTTGGAAACCTGGCATCATCGACAAAGCTCAAAATCTGCCTGAGGGTATGGGGATTATGATGGATGATGTCCTGGCGGGGATTTTGGCCCTGCTTATTATTCAAGGAGTGTTTTTCGTTCTATGATTCAACACCAAGCGGTAACTATCTCCATCGGGGATGAACTTTTATCCGGAAAAACTATCGATTCAAACAATGCCTTTATCTCCCAGCAACTTGGGCTTATCGGAATCTCCGTTATCAAGAAATTGATCATTGGAGACACACAGAAAGATATTCTTGCTGCTTTAGATTGGGGTTTTCAACAAGCTGACATTGTCACTCTCACCGGTGGCTTGGGTCCTACCCATGATGATATTACCAAAACAGTGTTGTGTGAATATTTTGGGACTCCATTAATTACCTATCCTGAAATTTTGATCAAGCTGAAGGAAAGATTCGCAAAACGCGGATTCAAATTTGCCAAGATCAATGAATCTCAGGCAGAATATCCGGAGAATGCGAAGCTCTTACATAATTCAAGAGGTACAGCAGAAGGCATGTATTTTGACCATGAGGGCAAGCACCTTTTTGTCATGCCCGGTGTCCCTCGCGAGATGCGGATCATCACCAGAGAACATATTCTTCCTCAACTCTCAGATTTAAATCAATCATCAATGGAAATTGTAGATATACATTCAATCGGCATTCCAGAATCCACTCTTTCTGAGGTTACCAAACCCATTCTGGATGAATATCCTGACAGTAAGGTTGCGTATCTACCCGGTCAGGGAATGGTATCTATCAGAGTTTCATTTTTGTCGAGAGAAGCAGATAGTGTTGGCGCACCGCTTGATGAGATATATACCAGGATAAAAGATGCATTGCCCATAAATATATATGGTCGTGATGCTGCGAACCTATCATCAGTCCTCGGTGATCTACTCTTGTCTAAACGGGCAACGGTTGCTACGGCTGAATCCTGCACAGGAGGACTCATCGCCAGCATGATTACTGATATTAGCGGTAGCAGTGAATACTTCAATACTGGGTTTGTAACTTACGCCAATGAAACAAAGACAAAGTTGGTCGGTGTAGACGAACAAACCTTAATTGAGCATGGCGCTGTGAGTGAAGAAACGGTTTCTGAAATGCTATCTGGAGCGATTACCCGGGGCGAGGCAGATTATGCCATTGCTGTATCTGGCGTTGCAGGTCCTACTGGAGGCAGTCAGGATAAACCGGTTGGAACGGTTTATATTGGTGTAGCCAGTGTTCAGCGGCAAACCATTCAAAGATTCCAGTTTGGGAAAAACAGAATAATGAATAAAGAAATGAGTGCTCGGGCTGCTCTAAACCTAATGAGGCTATTTATCGAGGATCAAATCTAGTGGAGCCATCACGCACATTTCTAGCGCTTCCATTACCCAAAGAGGTACATGGTTATTTATTTAGCTTTGCAAAACAAATTAAAAATCCTAAAGATGCCATTAATTGGGTTAAACGAGCCAATATCCATATCACATTAAGTTTCTTAGGTGATACAAATTCAGAATTAATTGAAGAACACGCTACTCATTTCGAAAACTTGATTAGCAAATATTCACCCATAGAGTTAGGACTCATGGATACTGGAATATTCCCACATGCCAATGATCCACGCGTATTATGGATTGGGGCAGCACCCTATAATGAGGCTCTGAATTCATTTAAGTCAGAACTTAATCATATTGTTAAAGAACTCGGTTATGAGGTTGATTATCGGAAGTTTCAACCCCATATTACCCTCGGTCGCGTCAAATCAATCACACGCAAAAGTAAATTCATTCATGACTTCCTTCTGGAGGAGGTTCGCGATATGAATTTTGAAGTCAAACAGGTCAAATGGTTTAAAAGTGTTCTGACTCCACTTGGCGCAAATTATGAAGAATTGAAAGCTTTTAATTTTAAAACGGGAGATCAGTGATGGGTACTGCTCAAAAAAAATCAAATGATAAAGATAAAGCGATAGAATTAGCAGTTTCACAGATTGAACGTCAATTTGGAGCTGGCGCTGTCATGCGTCTCGGTGAAGATCAGATTAATAGGGCAGTAGATGCCATTTCCACTGGCGCACTTTCACTTGATGCTGCACTTGGTGTTGGTGGAGTTCCCCGAGGACGAATAATTGAAATTTATGGACCGGAGTCTTCAGGAAAAACGACTTTAGCCCTCCACATTGTTGCCAATGCCCAGAAAAATGGCGGCTATGCAGCATTTATCGATGCAGAACATGCCCTTGATCCTAAATATGCTGGTCAATTAGGCGTTGATATCAAAAATCTCCTCATTTCTCAGCCTGACTCTGGTGAACAAGCTCTTGAAATAACTGAAACACTGGTGCGCAGTAATGCATTGGATGTGATCGTTATTGATTCTGTAGCAGCTTTGGTTCCTAGAGCTGAGTTGGAAGGTGAAATGGGCGATAGCCACATGGGTCTCCAGGCTCGTCTCATGTCACAAGCATTAAGAAAACTTACTGGCTCAGTTTCAAAATCAAATACATCAGTTATTTTTATCAACCAGATTCGAATGAAGATTGGCGTAATGTTTGGTAGCCCAGAAACAACAACAGGTGGACGGGCTCTGAAGTTCTATGCCTCAGTTCGCATGGACATTCGCCGGATCGGTGGATTGAAGGACGGTCAGGATAATATTGGAAATCGGGTCCGAGTTAAGGTTGTCAAAAATAAAATGGCACCTCCTTTTCGTGAAACAGAACTCGATATTATGTTTGGAAAGGGTTTCTCCTTTGAAGGTGATATCCTTGATTTGGCCTTACAAGCCAACTTGGTTCAAAAGAGTGGTTCATGGTTTAGCTATGGTGAAGATCGTCTTGGTCAAGGAAAAGAAAATGTTAAGATTTTCTTTATTGACAATCCAGATCTTTTCCAAAAACTGGTTGGTGAAGTCCGCCTATTCCTTGGGATGGATGAACCAGAAGAAACTACTGATGAAAAAGCTAAAGAAAAAACTAGCGAATAAATATTAACACGACAGATTAAAGGGCTTCTCATGCAAATGAGGAGTCCTTTTTAATTTCATTATGCAAAAAATCACATCAATTACTCAGCAAAAGAAATTAACGAATAGGTTTTCTCTATTTGTCGATGGCAAATTTAAAACCGGAGTAGATGGTTCCCTGGTTCTTAAATACGATATCAAGGTCGGGGATGAGTTTAACAGCGAGTTAGAACAAAATCTGGAAAATGATGATCGTGTAGAAATGGCCTATTTGGGTCTTATTAATTTCATTTCCTATCGTGAGCGATGTGAATACGAAGTACACGAATGGTTGTATAAAAAAAGCTTTATAGATCTTGAGGATGAACTGGTAACCCGACTTAAAGAACGTGATTTTCTAAATGACGGTAGGTTTACACGTCTGTTTATACGGGACCGGGTAAAGCTCAAGAGTTGGGGTCCTATTCGTCTGCGCTATACTCTAAATGCAAAACGGATTGACAAATCCATCATCGAAAATGAAATAGAAGATATCCGCGATGAATTTAATTTCAATGACTTGGCCCTAGAATTGGTTCAGCGAAAACTAAAACATGTGCATCGCCCCACATTAAAAGATAAAAAACGACTCTGGTCATTTTTGCAAAGGAGGGGCTATGAAGCTCCCTCAATTTCAGCTGCACTTTCGACAATCACGTTCGTGAGAGATGACGAAGAAGCCTAATTTATAAGTATAACAATTCCCCAGTGCAAGGCAGACCTGCAGTACACTCATAAATAAATATCTAGGTAGACGCTTCTCAAGTACCTAAGTTTGGTCAACCCCAAACATCTAGGATTTATGAAGAATTTCATTGAGAGATTGTTGGACTTTCGTCCAATGGTTTCGATCACAGCATTATTTATTACGGGTATAATTATTGAGGCATACCTTGATCTCAGTTTGATGGTTTTGTTGTTCATGGCTATCCCAGTTATTGTTCTGAAGTTTATTCGTAAATCACTGCACCAGAGGGTTCTCGTTATTTCGTTCATTGTACTATCGGGTGCTATACGCGTAGCTGTTTACAATAATACTTCTCCATCCTCGCTCTCAAATTATGCTGCAAAAAGGGATTCGGTATATCAGGTCACGGCAATTATTCAAACTATTGGTGAGACGCGAAAGGGGACACCCAAGTATATCATATCTCCCATACTGATTGATTCAGATAGCATTGTCAGTGGGAAAATGATCCTTTATGCCAAGGACTTAGCCCAAATCCCCGCTATTGGTGATACCATCATTGCCGGCCTACTTCTGAATGATCCCAGATCAAGAAGGAATCCTCACGATTTTGATTATCGAAAATACTTATTTGCCCAGGGGATCTATTTCGAATGTTTTATTGATATTTCGAGTGACCCCATCATCATTGAATCCAAGACCTATAATTTCTCCAAAAGTATTTTGGCGCTTCGGATTAGCATAAAAGCGCACTTCTCTCAAAACCTCTCCAAACGTTCTGCCGGGATTATGTCAGCCTTAATCCTGGGTGAACGAAGTGATGTTGATGAAGTAACTAAAAGAGATTTTGCTAATACCGGCGTGATTCATGTCTTGGCGGTAAGCGGACTTCATGTGGGATATGTTTCCTTAATATTGATCACCCTTATCGGTATAATGCGTGTCCCGTACAAAATTCAAAACATCATGGTTATCATAGGGTTGATAGCCTATGTGGTGCTGACTGGGGGAGCACCATCTGTGATGCGAGCGTCTATCATGGCCTCCTTAATATTTATCGGGACTTCGATTGAAAGAAAAGCAGATGTCTTCAATATTCTTGCTGCTGCAGCCTTTATTATTTTGATGATCAATCCGTCCCAATTGTCAAACATAGGATTTCAACTCTCATTTTCAGCCGTATTCAGTATTGTTTTACTCTTTCCAGTCTTCCAATCTTGGGTTCCCAAATTAAGCATCAAACCAACCTGGCTATCTGTTCTTATTCAAAGTACCATTGATCTCTTCCTTGTTTCGCTTTCCGCTCAATTAGGTACTTTGGCCATAACCATTTATTATTTTAATAAAGTTCCAATTATAAGTCTGCTTGCAAACCTTATTGTCGTTCCGCTGATTGGTTTGATCGTGGCCACAGGAATGACATCACTTATTATAGGATCCATTATCCCCATTTTGTCTGAATTATGGGGCGCTTTACTTGAGGGAGTGATTGATTTCTTGCTCTGGTTTGTTGCGAAGTGTTCCCAATTCGACTGGTCCTATATTACGATTCGACAGATCAATGTCCTGGAACTCGTGCTCATTCTTTTTGCTGTTGGAGCTATTGCTTTCCTATCAAGATGGAGATTGTTAGCAACCTGGATTGTCCTCATGCTGATCTGGGGGAATGCTTTGATGTGGTCGGGAGTATTTATTCCCTCTGAACTTGAATTTATTACTCTGGATGTGGGCCAGGGGGATGCTCTCATTTTGCATTCACCCAATCATAAAACACTTGTTGTAGATGCCGGTTTAAAATTCGGTGGTAGAGATATGGGGCGTGATATTGTATCACCCTATCTCATTCAGCGAAATTGGAATACGATTGACTTGCTCATCATCACTCATCCACACAACGACCATATTGGTGGCGCTCTGTATCTGATTGAGCATCACGATGTAAAGCGAGTCCTAATCCAGGATGTCCATTACGATTCATACGGTTACCACAATCTTATAAGAGCGATTGATTCTTTAAATATTCCTACGGCATCAGCGTTTGCCGGGATGATTGATTCCAGCTTAGCACCAATTTATATGAGAGTTACAGGACCAAAAGTATTCGATAAAGCATCTGAGCCCAAGAATGTGAACAATATCTCCATTGTTATGCAGGTGTTTTATGGCAACACGGATGTCTTGCTCACTGGAGATGCTGAGAAAGAGATGGAGAGGCACCAACTCATGTATGGGGAATTGCTGCGAAGTGATATGATTAAAGCCCCTCATCACGGATCAAAAACGAGTTCCTCCGCAGCATACCTGACTTTGATTCAGCCAGATGTGTGTATCATCAGTTTGGGACCAAAGAATAAATATAAACATCCTTCACCGGAGACTTTGTCAAGGTACTCTGCCCTGGGGAGTATGATTCACCGGACAGATATTGAAGGCGCTATCATCTATAAAAGTGACGGTAAATGTTGGTCTCATCAACAATGGAGAAGTCCTGATTGATAATTCTTATGATTTCAGTTTCCATCATACAGATATTTATCCATATTGACGGATATCAAAGACAAATGGAGTATTGAAATGTCCATGCCAATTCTGATTAAAAATGCACGATGTGTTTCCTCTGAAGGGATTATCCAACAAGATGTTCTTTTAGAGAGGGGTAAGATATCCAAAATAGGGAAAATCAATGAAGAATACGCTGGAACTATAATTGATGCCAGCCACCTCTATTTGTTACCAGGCGCACTCGATCCACAAGTTCATTTTAGGGATCCTGGATTAACTTGGAAAGAAGATCTGCGAACGGGTTCCATGGCCGCCGCCTCTGGTGGAATTACCAGTTTCTTTGATATGCCCAATACCAACCCCTCAACGATTACTATTGAGTCTATGCAAGAACGGAAGCGGGTTGCCAGCGAAAAGTGTATCGTCAATTATAATTTTTTTATAGGTGCTACCGATAAGAATTTAGACGTTCTCAATGATGTGGAGAATGTGCCTGGTATAAAGATATTTATGGGATCATCAACTGGGGATTTGCTGGTTAGCGATCCCAAGGAATTAGATAAAATATTTGGGAATGGTTCCCGTCTGATAGCTGTTCATGCAGAGGACGATGAGATCATCAATGCAGCAAAAGAGCTCTATAAGAATTCAACTGATTTTAATCACCATCAATATGTAAGACCACCGGATGCTGCTCTAAAGGCAACAACCCTTGCAGTAGAGCTATCTATTAAATATAACAGACGTCTCCATATACTTCACTTAACAACAAAAGATGAAGTACAGTACCTTGCCATTCAAAAGTCAAAAGCGCCCATATCCGCTGAAGTTTGTCCCCAGCATTTCCTATTGAGTGCTCCATTTGTCTATGAGAAATTAGGTTCCTATGCCCAAATGAATCCTCCGATCAGAGACATGGTTCATGGTGAAGCATTGTGGGCTGGGCTGGTTGATGGAACAATAGATTGTATTGCTACAGATCATGCTCCCCATACCCATGCTGAAAAATCACTACCCTTTGGGCAAGCTCCTTCTGGCATGCCTGGTGTGGAGACATCACTTCCGCTTATGTTGGACCGTGCAAATCGAGGCATGTGTACCTTATCAGATGTGGTGAAATGGATGTGTGAGAAGCCAGTTGAATTGTATCAGGTCAAGAATAAAGGATACATCAAGGAAGGTTTTGATGCAGATCTAGTTCTGGTCGACATGGGGAAACAGAAAACTATTCGAAACGGGGAGTTGTTTACAAAAGTTAACTGGAGTCCTTTTGATGGGTGGACCACAACTGGTTGGCCAATTACAACTATTGTAAATGGAAATATTGTTTACCACGAGGGCGAGATTACCGAGGATGTGAAGGGTCAGGAAGTTCAAATAGGTTAGTAATACCAAGCTTCTGTACCTAGACATGGTTTTGTACAACTCGTTATCAGGTGTATCTGTGATGTAGTAGGGCGTTAGCAACAATAATTGGATATGTTCTTGACGATTATTAAGTTCGCGAATCAGCGTTATGAAGTCATTCCGATAGTCCATAATTCTTTGGGGATCGTCGACAGAGATATAATCATTGTAGGCATCATTGATACCAATCTTAATGACAACCATGTCGGGTTCATGGGAGCTAACATCACTTCGAACCCGTTTGAGCAAATCCTGGACAGTGTGACCATTTATCCCCGAATTAATTATTTCGAATGCATCTAGGCGTAGGGCATCATCAATTTTCGATTTAACCATGGATACAAACCCATCACCGAGGGGGAGTTCCAGAGATCGATTACCAGCCGTAATACTATCCCCAAAGAATACGATCGTTCTCATTGTTAAAATCCTCTCCAATGTTTGCTCATTCGTTTTGAGTGATTTGAAAAGTCAGTGAAATACTATTTAAATGTTGGTTCGAATATCTGACAAAGATTTTTTAGTGATATCTGGAACCATGGCACCAGCAGCAGGAAGTCCGACAACCAGGAGTAAGAAGGGGCGCTCACCACTGGGTCGCTTCAGGATTTTGGTAAGGAAGTTCATAGGGCTGGGGGTGTGAGTCAGTGTAACTAGGCCTGCGTTGTGAAGCGCTGTGATGAGCAAACCCGTTGCAATACCGGTTGATTCTTTGGAGTAATAATGTTTAATCTGATTTCCCTGATCATTGACATGGTACTTTTGTTCAAAGATTGCAATTAAGGCCGGTGCTTGATCAAGAAATGGCTTTTCAGCATTGGTTCCCAGGGGCTTCAAAGTATCCAGCCAAATGTCTCCTGCGCGACCAGCGTAAAACTCTACTTCTTCTTCCTCGGCGGCCTTCCGAATCTGTCGTTTTACACCAGTATCTCTGATTACAACAAAATGCCAAGGTTGCTGATTGGCTCCACTTGGGGCGGTGCCGGCTGTCTGTATGCACTGGTCAATTATTTCAGGTAAAATCGCTTCATCCGAAAAGTCACGCACTGAACGTCGTGTTTTCATGAGCTCATGAAATGATGCCGCACGTTTTAAACTATCATTTGGAGCAGCTCGATTGAAGTTAGTTAAGGGGATATGTGCATTGTTCATTGCTTTTCCTGACGGTTGAATGATTGGAAATCAGCCTTAATCATTATTCTAGAATAACGCAGACAAATTAGTATAAATAGTAGGCTTACAAACGGAATAACAACTTATTTAAGGACAGAATAGTCAACATCTTATGCTTGGAATACTATCATGAGTTGATCATTTATTGTTGGGAGTACCAGAGGGGGGAGTCGAACCCCCACAGTGTTGCCACCGGTGGATTTTGAGTCCACTGCGTCTACCAATTCCGCCACCCTGGCTGTTTCTAAAAGCGCGTGCATGATACATTCTTGTAGGGTATGTGTCAATAAAATGCTGTGCTTTTATGAGAAAATGTTTATCATTGACGAAACTGAAAAAAAACCAATGAAGGAGGAGCCGTCGTGGAATTTAAAACGATTGCGGAAATGTTTTTAAAGGTTACAAAGACTTATCCTGATAACGAATTGTTCACTGAAAAAGTTGATGGTCAATGGATCGGTGATAAGGGAAAAGATATATATGACATGGTTAAAAATGCATCTTTTGGTTTAGCTGCTATCGGTATCAATGCGAATGACAATGTCGCAATTTTAGCTACCAATTGTCGTCGGTGGGCATATTCTGACTATGCGATAGCCACCCGTGGCGCTACATCGGTCACTGTCTATCCAACATTGATTCCCAGTCAAGTCCAATACATTGTTGCTCATTCTGACTCAAAGCTGATCTTTGCACAGGATAAACTACAAATGGATAAGGTTATGGAAATCAAGGCGGACTGTCCTGAATTGAAGACCATTATCTATTTTGATGAAACACTGTCGTATGAAGATGAAAATATTATTTCCTTTAATGAACTCATGGAAAAGGGAAAAGCATTTCAGGCAAGTAAGGCTGCTTACGATTATGAAGCTGAAGCACTGAAAGTTACAGAAGATGATGTATTGACATTGATTTATACCAGTGGAACGACTGGTAACCCTAAAGGTGTTATGCTAACCCATGGGAATTTAGTAAGTAACATCCTTGCATCGAATGCGAGACTCGGTATCACATCTGAGGATAAATTCTTATCATTCTTACCACTAAGTCACAGTTTTGAGCGTCTTGGTGATTATGTCGGTACCCATGTTGGTGCGAATATTACTTATGCTGAATCCATGGAAAAGGTGATCGAAAACCTGAGTGAAGTAGAACCTACAGTGGCCATGTCAGTTCCCCGTCTTTATGAGAAAATGTATGCTGGTGTACAGGCTAAATTTGCTGCTGGATCTTTTCTCAAACGAAAAATAGCTGCCTGGGCTGTCAAAACAGGTTACGAATATGTTGACGCTCGCAATGCAGGCACCATTTCTCCAAAACTTGCAAAGCGGAAAAAACGGGCAGATAAACTGGTTCTCGGTAAGGTTCAAGCTTTGTTGGGAAGTCGGTTTAAATTCTTTGCTAGCGGTGGAGCTCCACTGGCCGGCGAGATCGGTCGCTTCTTTGATGCTGCTGGAGTTGTCATTCTTGAGGGTTACGGTTTATCCGAGACCTCACCCGTTATAACCCTGAATCCTCCCCACGATTATCGTTTTGGAACCATTGGGCCGACCATTGATGGTGTAGAAATTAAAATTGCTGGTGATGGTGAAATTCTTACCCGTGGTCCTCACGTTATGAAGGGCTATTACAAGGATGAAGCAGGTACCCGTGAGGCCATTAATGACGATGGCTGGTTCCATACTGGTGATATCGGTGTAATTGAAGATAACTATCTTAGAATCACTGATCGCAAAAAGAATATCATCGTAACAGCTGGTGGTAAAAATATAGCTCCAGCACCTATGGAAGGCGCATTAATCCTGAACAAGTTCTTTGAACAATCCCTGGTAATTGGTGATAGGCGTAAGTTCATTTCCGCCATCATGGTGCCAAACTTTGTTGAATTAGCTGCCTGGGCCGGTGCCAATGGTATTTCTGATACAGATGCTGAAGCGTTGATTGCAAATACCAAAGTATATGACAAACTCATGGTTGAGGTCACCTCTGTCATGGAAAAATTCAGTGGATATGAAGCTGTCAAAAAAATCATGCTTCTGCCTAGTGAGTTTAGCATTGAAGATGGTACTTTAACACCCACCATGAAGATCAAAAAACGGGTGGTAGAGGAACGTTACAAGAAAGAAATCGACGCTCTATACGAATAGGCGTGTTTAGATATCTATATAGAGCTCCTGATTATTATCAGGGGCTCTTTTTTTTTGAAGGAAGGCGCTAATTTATGAAGATTGGAGTAATCGGTTCAGGTAGTTGGGGAATGACCTTGGCCATTCATTTGTTAAGAAATGGTCATGATGTAGATGTCTGGTTCTACTTAGAACAGGACTATAAGCAAGCGATGAAAAATAGGATATTACCCGATTATCTACCTGGTGTAGAACTACCAACAGAGTTGAACTTCACCATGGATATGAATGCATGTATTGCAGATAAAGATATATTGCTGGTGGCGATTCCTTCTCATACTGTGGGTGGAACCCTTGCAAAACTCGCAGATCATATATCATCAAAGACCATTATCGTTAATGTGGCAAAGGGTATTGAAAATGATTCGCTTCGAACCATGAGTCAGGTCATTGCCCACGCATTACCCAATCATCCTGCTGGTAATATCGCAACCTTGTATGGTCCAACCCATGCTGAGGAAGTGGTAAAACAGATGCCCTCGACAATCGTCGCTGCAGCATCCGATGAAAGCTCTGCACAGACGGTTCAGGATACATTCATGTCACCTAGTTTACGGGTATACACCAATACTGATATACTAGGTGTTGAATATGGCGGTTCATTAAAAAACGTTATTGCTATTGCAGCTGGAATCCTAGCTGGCATGGGATATGGTGATAATACACTTGCGGCACTACTCACGAGAGGTTTGTTTGAGGTGACTCGAATGGGTGTCCAATTGGGTGCTCAAGAACAGACCTTTGCTGGCTTAAGTGGGATGGGCGATTTGATTGTCACCTGTCTGAGTACCCACAGTCGCAACCGCTATGTTGGATATGAGTTGGGTAAAGGACGGAAACTAGATGATATTTTGGGCGAGATGAAAATGATTGCTGAAGGTATCAACACCGCTCGTTCTGTCCACCAGCTGATTCAAAAAACGGGTGTGGAGATGCCAATATCGGAACAGATATTCAAGGTCCTTTTTGAAGCGAAAGACCCGAAAATAGCAGTTGAAGAACTGATGGGCCGCGTTCCTGTCCCTGAGCGACATTCTTTAGATTAAATAGCGCGAAATAAACTTCAGGATTTTATCCATTCTCATATAAACCGAGGTTCTGGTTTTTCTCATATGGTTACATTCTGGCGTCATCGGGGTTCAGTCAATCGTATTTAAATATCGAATTTAAATAAACTTCATTCCAATCCCTATAAAAGTATTAAAAAAAGACTGTTTCAGGTCCTCTGAATAGGTTGTATCCCATAGCTTAACGAATATATTCAATGTTTCGGGTCGGATTATGATTCGGCAAATTGAAATGTATAAAATGCTAAACTGCCTAAGGGAAGTTTTCATATATGGATGGTAAAATAATGGGGGGGAATCGTGACTGGAAAGAGCTTAAGGCGATTCTGGATAAAAATGAATCGTTTGTCTTTTCCACTCACATGCAGCCAGATGCTGACGGTCTTGGTTCTGAATTAGGTCTTGCGAGATATCTCTGGAGCATAGGTAAAACAGTTCACATTCTTAATCCTTCTCCATTAAGGGTTAATTTAGAATTTTTACCTGAGCCTGGAGAGGTTCATGTATTCGATCCTGCACTGCATACTAAAATCATTGAAACTGCAGATGTCTTTATCGCCTTTGATATAGGGCATTATAGCCGTTTACATGAATTGTGTCCCGTGCTAGAGTCCAGTGATATCATTAAGGTAAGCATTGATCACCACCCTGGTGATAAATCGCAGTTCTCCCATCGATTTGATTTTCCAACAGCCAGTTCCACGGGTGTTCTTATTTTTGATTTACTCAATCAATATTCTAGTGCTTCCTTGGATGAAATGGCGATTGCCAGGCCGCTATATGCAGCAATTTCAAGTGATACAGGAAATTTTAGATTTAATAATACGGATACTGAAACATTTTATGCGGCGGGTCGCCTGGTATCTACTGGAGTCGAACCAAACGAATTATATGTGCATATCTACGAAGATTTAAACACCCCAGGACGTTTATTGGTGCTCCAGAGATTACTTCAGGAACTCAAATACGACCGAGGGGGCCGACTTGCTTGGTCTGTCATTGATTTCGAAGAAGTGCAAGCTCTCGGCGCGAGCTCGGATGATTTACATTCACTTTCTGATTTTATTAGATCAATCAAAGGGGTTGAAGTAGGGGTTTCCATTACAAAAATGCCAGGCCAGCCTACTGATGTGAGTTTCCGATCCAAAGGTAGAATTCCAGTCAATACGGCCGCTAAGACTTTTAATGGTGGGGGGCATGCATTTGCTGCAGGATGTAGAATAGATGAAACACTTGATGTCGCTGCTGGTCTAGTCGTTCAGGAGTGCAAAAGAATCATCGATACATGGGATGCAAATGACTAATTCTCTCCGGATACAGGTTGCCAAGGATGCTGGCTTCTGTTTCGGCGTCCGGGATGCAATAGAGAAAGCCCGTGATACTGCTCGTGAACACGGTAAAGTGTACATGCTTGGCGATATCGTTCACAATGAACGTGTCGTCGCTGAACTTGAAAATGACAATATCATCGTTGTTGACTCATTGGATGAAGTGAAGGATGCGCCTGTGCTATTCAGAGCGCATGGTACAGTTCCAGAGCTATGGGAGCAAGCTGCCCAGAAAAACGTTACCGTTGTAGATGCCACATGCCCCTTGGTCCATGAAATCCATGATGAAATAAAAAAGCTCGATGCAGAAGGTCGGAAATTGATCATTATTGGTGATCATGGTCATGATGAAGTCATGGGTATCCAATCCCAAGTATCTGAAGCTGTGGTCATCGCTAATATTGCAGAAGCTCAAGCACTACCGAAGATGAAAAGGGCTGGAGTCGTCTCTCAATCCACTCAGATGATTGAAAATGTACAAGAAATTATCGGTATTTTATCGATGAAGATTTTTGACCTTCGGTTTGTGAATACGGTCTGTTTTCCAACCCGCAGGAATCAAGGACAAATAAAAGATTTGGCTCCCAACTCTGATGTAATGATTATTGTGGGATCTTTCACCAGTGCGAACACAAAGCGTTTGCTGGAAGTATCACTCGGAATGAATCCCAATTCATACATGGTTGAGAGCATTGAAGGTATCAAGGATATTTGGTTTGAGCATGCCGAATCTGTGGGTGTTTCAGCAGGCGCATCCTCGCCAGACAATCTTATTGAAGAAGTTGTCGAACATTTAAAAAACTTACACGTGAAAGCACGTGTGTAAATATTGTTAAATTAGTTTTTGGAGAAAATAGACATGACAAAAGATCTACTTGAAGTAAAAACCGGATTAGCAGAAATGTTAAAGGGTGGGGTAATTATGGATGTGACCAATCCAAAGGAAGCTGTCATTGCTGAAAAAGCTGGTGCAGTCTCCGTTATGGCCCTGGAAAGAATTCCATCTGATATTCGCCAGGACGGCGGAATAGCTCGTGCATCGGATCCCAAAATGATTAAAGAGATTCAGAAGGCTGTTTCTATCCCTGTGATGGCTAAATGCCGTATCGGTCACTTTGCTGAAGCCCAGATTCTTGAAGCCTTAGAGGTAGATTATATTGATGAAAGTGAAGTGCTGACCCCTGCAGATGAAGCCAATCATATCTGGAAACATGATTTCAAGACTCCATTTGTTTGTGGTGCTACCAACTTAGCTGAGGCCCTGAGACGTATTGGAGAGGGTGCTGGACTCATTCGCACCAAAGGTGAGCCTGGAACAGGGAATATCGTTGAAGCCGTGCGACACATGCGCACCATCAATATGGAGATCTCAAAGCTATCCATCTTACGCGGTGACGAGCTCATGGCAGCTGCCAAAGAAATGGGCGCTCCCTTCCATCTCGTTGCATTAGTGGCTGAGACTGGCAAGCTTCCTGTACCAAACTTTTCTGCCGGTGGTATTGCGACCCCTGCCGATGCCTCACTCATGATGCAGCTTGGCGCTGAAACAATATTTGTCGGTTCAGGTATTTTTAAATCAGAAAATCCAGAGGCGATGGCCAAAGCTATCGTTCAAGCAGCAACATTCTTTGATCAACCAGAAAAATTAGCAGAAATCTCCCATGGATTGGGCTCTGCAATGCGCGGTTTGGATATGAGTGAGATTACACCTGAAGAGCGGATGCAAGACAGAGGTTGGTAGACTAGACTTGGCTGTAAACTCATTATATACTGATTTGACCATAGGCATTGTTGCTATGCAGGGAAGCTTTGCGAAACACGCCCATAGCATGGGTGCACTTGGTATTAAAAGTCGAGTCGTACGAACTGCTGAAGACCTCAAACTTATTGATGCTCTTATTCTGCCTGGTGGCGAATCGACCACTATGACCCTTTTGCTGGAAAACGAAGGCTTGTGGGAGCCATTAAATAATGCGCTGGAAACATTACCTGTCTTTGGTACCTGTGCTGGCGCTATCCTCCTCGGGAAACAAGTGGATGACCCGCGTGTACGCTGTTTCAGAAAAATTAATTATCAGGCTGAACGCAATGCCTATGGCCGTCAGATTGAATCCTTTAGTACTGCACTTGTGATTCCACACATCATTGATCATGATTTCCACGCTATTTTTATTCGTGCCCCAAAATTTCATGAGTTGGCACCAACTGTGGAAACATTAGCAGTATACGGTCCTGATCCTGTACTGGTGAGAGAGGGGCATGTCCTGGTCGCCTCCTTTCATCCTGAGCTTACAAATGACCCGGCCATTCATAAATATTTTGTGGATGAAATTGTTTTAAAATCAAGGAATAATCCATGACGGATAAATATAAATTACTGAAGACCATTGATTCACCCAGTGACCTGAAAGAGCTATCAGATCCCAAATTACTGCAGCTCTGTCAGGAAATACGTGACTATACCATCGAAGTTGTCTCTGAAACTGGTGGGCACCTTGCTCCAACATTAGGTGTGGTAGAATTATCAGTCGCTCTGCATAAGGTCTTTGATTCACCCAATGACAAAATCATCTGGGATGTTGGCCATCAAGCTTATGCCCACAAGATTCTAACCGGGCGTAGGGAGGCCTTAAAATCAATTCGTCAGTATGGTGGAATTAGTGGATTTTGTAAACCCAAGGAGAGCGAACATGATATGTATGGCGCAGGTCACGCATCGACCTCAATCTCTGCTGGAGTTGGATTTGCCATTGCCCGTGATTTAAAGGGTGAAGATCATCAAGTTATATCAGTCATCGGTGACGGTGCGCTAACAGGTGGTCTTTCTTTCGAAGGTCTAAATAATCTCGGATCATTGCGGACTCGGATGATGGTAATTCTCAACGATAATGAGATGTCTATTTCTCCCAATGTGGGTGCAATGGCAAAATATCTGTCTAAGATTACAACCAACCCGCTTTATAACCGCGTCCGTGATGAATTATGGAATATCACTGGTAAACTACCCGTTGGTAAAAGTACCATCCGGACTGGAATTAAGAAGGTTGAAGAGAGTCTCAAAAACTTATTGGTTCCTGGTGTTATCTTCGATGAGATGGGCATTCGCTATTTTGGTCCTATTGATGGCAATGATCTTCCACATCTGATTGAAACACTTGAAAATATAAAAGATATCAATAGCCCAATTATTTTACATATCCTTACCAAAAAGGGCCGCGGATTTACTCAAGCAGAAGAGAATCCTTCAAAATTTCATGGGATCGGACCTGCCGCTAAACCGGGACAAGGAAAGCCGAAGAAAAGTGTCGCCCCCTATTTAAATGTTTTTGGCGATGAACTCACCAAGCTAGCCGCAAAGGATGAGCGGGTTGTTGCTATTACCGCAGCCATGCGCGATGGAACTGGATTATCAGATTTCGCTGATGAATATCCCGATCGTTTCTTTGATGTTGGTATCGCAGAGGGGCATGCTGTAACTTTTGCTGCTGGACTTGCATCTCGTGGACTAAAACCATTCGTAGCGATATATTCAACATTTTTGCAGAGAGCTTATGACATGCTCATGCATGATATAGCTGTTCAGAAATTACCAGTAGTATTTATGCTTGATCGAGCTGGTCTTGTTGGTGAGGATGGACCGACCCATCATGGCGTTCTGGACTTGGCTTATCTTTCAAGTATCCCTGGGGTCGTTGTCGCAGCACCCAGGAATGGTGAAGAATTACGCCATCTTATGCAGACTGCTCTCAACTACATCGATGGGCCATTTTTCATTCGCTATCCCAAAGCATCTGCAGAAAAGAACAGAAAAACGATTAAGAGTAAACTCCTGGATATCGGTAAATGGGAAATTTTAAATGAAGGAAAAGATACAGCCATAATTTCAGTTGGTTCCATGAGTGGAATTTGTGATAAGACAGCTGATATTCTTGAATCTGAAGGTATTAAAGCAAAACGCATCGATGCTAAATTCATCAAACCGTACGATGAGAAATTATTGACAACGGTTCTTAAGAAATACGATCATATCTTTGTGGTTGAAGAAAATAACTATCCCGGTAGTCTTTCTCAGACAATCGCAGCCTTTGCTAACTCCATCGATGGGTCAGCCAAAGTGCATGCACATACTTTGCCTGATGATTTTGTCACCCATGGATCACGTGCTCAATTACTTGCAGAAGTCAAGCTGACTCCTGAAGAAATTGCTGCGGTTATATTTAAAACACTCAATTAGCAGGACTGGGAGTAAAAACCGCTCATGTCACAAACTTCATATCAGGAAAGTCTCAAACGTTGGAAAGAGAAAGTTTTAAACTCTAAACAACGAGATTATGACTATGACACTGTTTCCGGTCTGGAAAATGATCTGTTGTATCTCCCTGCTGATGAGCAGCAGAATTCAGATCAGTATATGGAAAAACTCGGTTTTCCTGGGGAATATCCATTTACCCGGGGTGTCCATCCCAATATGTACCGTGGGCGTCTTTGGACGATGCGACAATTCGCGGGTTTTGGTACTCCTGAAGATACCAATAAGCGATTTAAATTTCTTCTGAATCAAGGGCAAACCGGTTTGAGCGTTGCTTTTGACATGCCCACCCTCATGGGGTATGATTCCGACCATGAGTTATCTCTTGGTGAAGTGGGGCATTGTGGCGTTTCGATTAATTCAATCGATGATATGATGATCCTATTTGATGGAATTCCGCTGGCTGATGTTTCCACATCTATGACGATTAATGGACCTGCGATTATTCTACTTGCCATGTACATTGTGGTGGGTGAACGACAAGGTGTAACACCTGATAAACTGCGTGGAACGCTCCAAAATGATATTCTCAAGGAATATATTGCTCAGAATGAGTTCATTTTCCCCCCCAAGCCCTCCATGCATATCATCACAGATATGGTCGAGTGGTGTACTGAAAACATGCCAGCTTACAATACGATTTCAATCTCAGGGTATCATATCCGTGAAGCAGGGTCTACAGCTGCTCAGGAGTTGGCTTTCACCCTTGCAGATGGCTTTGCTTACGTCGAGGCTGCCATTGAGCGCGGTTTAGATGTAGATAAATTTGCACGGCGCTTAAGCTTCTTCTTTAACTCACATATTGACTTTTTTGAGGAAATTGGAAAATTTAGAGCCGCCAGACGAATCTTCGCGAAACGCATGAAAGAAAAATATGGTGCAAAAGATCCAAGGTCATGGATGCTCCGTTTTCATACACAAACAGCTGGTCACAGCCTGACAGCTCCACAACCAGAGAACAATATTGTACGTACAGCTTATGAAGCGCTTGCTGGTGTTTTAGGTGGAACCCAATCCTTACATACGAATTCAATGGATGAAGTTTTGGCGCTTCCCACTGAAAAAAGTGTTGAAATTGCCCTCCGTACACAGCAGGTCATTGCTTACGAGACTGGCGTAGCCTCAACCATCGATCCCTTGGCTGGCTCATATTATGTAGAAGCAATGACTGACAAGATGGAAGCAGAAGCTGAGAAATATTTTGAAGTAATCGATGACCTCGGTGGCGTGGTACCAGCTATCGAAGCTGGATACTTTCAACGCGAGATTGGAAAGGCTGCCTATGATGTGGCCCGCAAATATGATAACAAAGAACGACTGATTGTCGGCCTAAATGCCTTTATCCGTGAAAACGAAGTCATAGATATCCCTGTGCTTACCATCGATCACCACGTTGAAACTGACCAAGTGAAAAAAGTGAAAGCGTTACGAGCATCTCGTGATGAAGACGCAACTTTAAAGTCCCTGGCGGATCTGACATCAGCTTGCGAAAATAGTCTAAATGTCATGCCTCCTCTGTTGGAAGCAGTCCGGAAATCTGCTACCCTGGGGGAAATGGTCGATGCCATGAAGCAGGTTTACGGAACCTATACTGAAAATCCTGTATTTTAAGCGAGAGAAATTGTGAACGGTCTAATAGATATACATAATCACATGTTACCTGCAGTAGATGATGGTGCCAAGACCCCTGAAATAGCTCTATCTATGTTGAAAGATGCAGTTTCTATGGGTGTAGAGCATTTGGTTGTAACGCCCCATCTCTATGAAGCAGATATTATCAAGGGAACAGGTGAATGGAAGGCCAAAATCGAAGCAGGCTCACGTATATTATATTCCCTCATTGAAGAACATCAGCTTCCCGTAAAGGTCACTGTCACTGCAGAGGTTCGATATCAAGATTTACTCCCAGTGATTTTAGAAGAATTAGATGTGTTGATTGGCGGAAAATACCTGCTCCTGGAATTTCCATTTCACTCAGTTCCAAATAATCTTGAACGAATCATTTACGAAATTACCCGCAAGGGAATCATACCCATATTAGCCCATCCAGAGCGGATCAAGCCTTGGCAACAAGCCCCAGAACGACTCGCTGAATTAATCAATATGGGTTGTCCTACTCAAGTAGATATTGGATCTTTACTGGGCACTCTAGGTCCCAATTCAGAGAAGTTAGCCAACTTTTTGTTAGAGAGAGATGCAGTACATTTAGTTGGGAGCGATAGTCACAATATGGATTCTAGAAAACTTTACACAAAACCTGGATATGACTGGCTCTCAGAGAGATACGATAATGAGTATGCAGATTTACTACTCAAAGATAATCCACGTAAAATAATTACTGGTGAACCAGTTGCAGTATATCCAGTAGATTTGACAGCTTCTCGCACTTCATGGCGAGAAAAGTTATTAAAAATCCTAAAACCATAAAATGGAGTCATCCTTTTGAATAATAAAATAAAATTTATCGTAGGTAGCATCGTCATCGTGCTTGCAGTTGTTGTGCTCGCAGTGCAGGGGCTACAGGAAGATAGTACCATGTCTTACTCTAAGAGTGTCAGTGAACTCCATATACTTGGAGATAGAGCGAAAACACTCTCTTTAAAAGTCAATGGTGACCTGAAAAAGGGCAGTATTACTCGGAATAATCTTGATCTGGACTTTGTGATCACTGAAGGTGCTTCTGAATTGCAGATCCATTACATCGGTACTGACCCAATACCTGATACCTTTAATAATGAAATGGATGCTGAAGTGGTTGTCTCTGGAAGACTGGCAGATAACGGGGTCTTTAATGCTGAACGTATCCAGGCGAAATGCGCCTCTAAGTATGAAGCGGACTATTCTTCACCAGGGTTTGAGGAGGAGGCATAAGCATGGCTGATCTAGGAAATATTCTATTATTCTTTCTTTTTCCCGCAAGTGTATTTACTGCATTAACGGCTCTGGCTGCCGGTTACACAAAACGCAGGGGGCTTCTTGAGGCTGCTCGTCGTGGCGCCTATGTAGCTTTTGGGGTAACCACCCTCGCCGTCCTTGCATTGGAATACTTATTGGTAACCAGTGATTTTAGTATTGAGTATGTTGCCAGTAATACCAATCTGGCATTACCCATGTTTTATAAAGTGGTCGCACTATGGGCCGGACATAATGGATCATTGCTGCTATGGACATGGATTGTAACCATATTCAGTGCCATTGTTGCCTATCAGAATCGTCATAAAAACAATGACTTAATGCCTTATGTCATATTTGTCATGGCAGCGACGATGACATTCTTCTCCATTCTAAGCATATTTATTAGTAACCCATTTGATACCCTTTATCAAGATTTAGGGAACACGCTTCAGGAGTATGCTGTACCTGATGGTCGCGGGTTAAATCCTTTACTACAACATCCAGCCATGGTTATTCATCCCCCAGTACTGTTCATTGGATATGTCGGCGCAGTTGTACCTTTTGCATTTGCGATTGCGGCCCTTATTACTGGCAATTTAGGTGCTGGTTGGATACACACGACAAGACGTTGGGCACTCACAACCTGGGGATTTCTTGCTGCTGGAATCGTACTCGGTGGAAAATGGGCCTATGTTGAACTTGGATGGGGCGGTTACTGGGCTTGGGATCCTGTTGAAAATGCGTCCTTGCTGCCCTGGTTGACAGCAACTGCCTATCTGCACTCAGTTATGATCCAGGAAAGAAAAGGCATGCTCAAAGTCTGGAATATGACTCTCGTAATTGCAACCTTCCTGTTATCGATATTCGGTACATTTCTCACCCGAAGTGGTGTGGTTAGCTCAGTTCATGCCTTTGCAAATTCGGGGCTCGGACCAGCCTTTGCCATCTTTTTAACCATCGCTGCATTGTTCAGTGTCGGTTTGTTATTGTTCAGGGCAAAAGACCTTAAACCTGATGAAGAGATGCAATCATTGGTATCTAGAGAAAGTAGTTTTCTGTTTAATAATCTTCTATTTCTGCTGGCCACTATTGCAGTTCTATGGGGAACCCTCTTTCCAGTAATCAGCGAATTATTTACAGGTGATCAAATCACAGTTGGACCTCCCTGGTTCAATAATATTATGATACCCATTGGCCTAGCCTTGCTTCTCTTAACGGGTGTAGGGCCATTATTAGCGTGGCGACATACCTCAGCTGAAACATTGAAACGCAGTTTTGGATTACCGATTCTTGGAAGTGCTGTTTTTGTGGCCATCCTTTATTTTTCAGGTGTCAAGGATGGTTGGGCTCTGGGCTCTTTCGCCATTTCCTTTTTTGTGATGTGGACGATTGTTTTTGAATTTGTAAAAGGTGCTCGAATACGAAGTAAAAATTCAGGTGACCAATTCTTCAAAGCGATGTACATGCTTTCTAGAAAAAACACACGCCGATATGGTGGATATATTATTCATGCTGCCATGGTCGTCATGTTTATCGGATTCACCGGGAATGCCTTCAATTCTGAAACTCGAGCTGAAGTGGGCGAGGGTGATACATTTGAACTCGGACCCTATACTTTCTATGCGAACCATATTCATCATGCAGAGAACGAAAATTATTCTTCTGAGACTTTAGAGCTCGAAATTCGTAAGGGTGATAGGATTGTCACTTTAATCAAACCTGAAAAACGTTATTACTTTGCATCTGAACAACCCTCAACAGAAGTCGGTATTTATTCAAGCATGCGGGAAGATATCTACGCCGTGCTTTCAGGAATGAGTAATGATGGCCAGAAGGTGATTGTCCAAGTTTACCGGAACCCCTTTGTGAAAATGGTTTGGATCGGGGCATTTATTTTAGTGTTTGGTACTCTATTCGCAATGTTGCCAAATTTGCGAGAAACAAAATCAGGGAAAATTGTCCAAGAAAGTAAAGGAGTCGAATAATGAGTTACATCGCATATTTAATCGGCTCTGGACTCCTGCTGTGGGCTCTTATACCGCTCTTTAAAAAGGATAGCACCTGGGTATCCATGTATTTGGAGAACGAGGAACTGGAAGACCATAAAAAACGCGTCTATGGGAATATTGCAGATCTTGAATTTGATTATGCCATGGGTCGTTTAAGTGACAAGGATTTCAAGAGCGTTCGTCAATCATTTCTAACGGAAGCCGGTCGAGTGATCGAAAAGCTAGAACAGGAAGCCTCTTCTGAACTAAGGGCTCAGATCATTAAAGACACTTCAGTATTGGGCAAGAAAAAGCCTCACAAGAAAAAAAAGAATATGTGTCCTGATTGTGGGAGCAAAAATCAATTAGAAGCTAAATTTTGTATGAAATGTGGAAAGGAGTTGTCATGAGCAGCAACTTTCTAATCCGGATTGTTAGTTTCGTTTTGATCTTAACAGGTTTACAGGCAGGTGATCTTAAAGTTAATCTGGTCAACGGTACCACAAATGCACCTGGATTTGCAGATCGTGTGGGTATTATGGATCTTTCGAAGGGAATGGTCGAACTTGCCTCCGTTAAATCGGTGAATGGGTCTACCATATTTACCGATATTAGTTCCGGAGGGCAGAGTCAATACCTTATTCAGGCACATCTGGGTGGCGTGACATACTCATCCACAATTGTTCCATCTGTTGATGCCAGTTCCTGGGAAGTCACAGTAACTGTCTACGATGTAAAGCATGAAGTCACTGATGTTCATACCACTGTCCCATTCTTTGTTATTTATGCTTTCGAAGATAGACTCTATATTCAGAAAAGACTGATTTTTGAAAATCATTCTCAGCCGCCTGTCACTTTCAGCGACTCTCCTGGTGTAATCAAGGTTCATATTCCTGAGAATGTCACTGAACTAGACTATCTAACCTATAAAAATGGCAGCATGCCATTGCGCACCCAGGTGATTAACACTGAGAGTGGCCAATTAATTCCAAATTCATTGAAACCAGGTAAATCAGAAATTGATATCGCCTATTATGTTCCTTTTGAATCTTCATCTGCATTACTATCCGAAATTGTGAATTATGACATAGAACATTTTCATGTATATGTCATGCCTCTCACCATGCAAATATCTGCTCCAGGATTGAGCAGAGAGGGGACAGACAATGAAAATGGATTAGCGATATATGCCATTGAAGGTGTGAAAGCAGGGACATCCGTTGATTTTCAGATTTCTGGAAAGGGCATGTCTGAAACAGAGCCACAGCAGCAACAGCAACAGACTAAGGGACGTATTGTTGTGGAGCACCGCCAAGATGCGGGAATGGAATATGTGATTGCGGGAATTCTTATCGCACTCATTCTATTCTTATTATTTATTTCCATATCCCAACAAGGTGAAAATCTTAAACAGGAATCTGTGGATAGTTTGAAAAAACAAAAGCAGTCTCTTCTGAAAGAGTATGCAACATTAGAGGGAAGTGATTCACAGGCACTTGATCAGGAAAAGGTTTTGCAGCGCTTAATCTCAATTTACAAGACTTTGGATAGGATTAAATAGATTGTCAATACCAGCCTTACAGTTGGAAAACATCTCTAAAGATTTTGGACGCATTATTGCCATCCGAAATGTGAGTCTGACTATTCAATCAGGTGAATTTGTTAGCTTCCTTGGCAGAAATGGCGCTGGAAAAACGACTTTGCTTAATATGATTAGTGGAATTTCCAGACCTAGTAGTGGGACGGTTAAGCTCTTTGGAACGGACCCCAATCGTAAAGAGAATAAAGCGAAGCTAGCCGTAATCTCTCATGAGATGTTTCTGTATGACAATTTAACTGCACTGGAAAATTTACAGTTTTATGCTCGCATCTATAACATTGCAGATATGGGGCAGCGTATCGAAACTGTTTTGCATAATGTTGAGCTGACTCACCGTCGCTACGATCTTGTTGGAACCTTTTCCAGAGGAATGACTCAGCGGCTTACCATTGCTCGTGCTTTGCTACATGAGCCCTCTTTATTACTGCTGGACGAGCCCTTTACGGGCTTGGATCAACAGGCAATAGGGATGTTGATCACACTATTAAAACAGCAGAATCAGCTTGGCCGAACTATTGTTCTTACCACCCATGATTTGCACACTGCCCAGGAATTAACAGAACGCTACATTATCCTTGAAAAGCATCAAATTATGGAAGATGGGTTGATGTCAAATACTAGTATTGAAGCAATTCGAGCTAAGCATTTTAGCGCCACTCAAGGTCTTACGGATTAATGATGAGAGTTGCCTTAGCCATACTGAAAAAAGATCTCCAGATGGAGTTCCGATCAAAAGATAGTATTCTTGCCATGTGGATATTTTCTCTCCTTATCTTTGTAATATTCAATTTTACCTTTGAAGTCTCTCGCCTGGTTATGCTTGAAATTGCGCCTGGCTTATTGTGGGTCGCTTTTATTTTCTCTGGTATGTTTGGGTTAAATCACTCATTCTCTGTAGAAAAGGAAAATGGCAATCTTCGTTCTATGGCTTTGATGCCTGTAGATGGAGGTCAAATATATCTAGGTAAATTTCTAAGTGTCACCTTGATAATGTTGCTCTTTGAGGCTTTGATATTTCCCATATTTGTCATCTTTTATGATCTACAATTATCGTTGCAGATGTTTCTACTTGCCCCTGTCATCTTTGCTGGTACCATTGGCTTCACAAGCTTAGGCACTATTCTGTCAGCAGTAGCAGTTCATACCCGTAACCAACAGATTTTACTTTCTCTCTTACTTTGGCCCCTTGTTTCACCGATTATTATTTGGTCAGTGACCTTAACAGGAATGATTCTGGGAGGGGAAATACCACCAACATTTACAAGTCTATTGATTCGAGTCGGGGCATTTGATGTCATATTCTTCACCATCTCTTACCTGCTTTTTGATTTTATCCTCGAGGATTAGAGATGAGCTGTGTTCAAATAATAATAATTGAAGGAATGCTATGAGAAAGCTTATCGATAAGATCTTACTCGTCGTTTTATTTTTTGCTTTTATGATCAGTCTGTATCTGGTTTTTATGTGGGTACCTCAGATTAGAGCTAGCAATGCAGCCGAGCAAATAGCACAAAAGATATTCTATTATCATGTTCCCAGTGCCTGGGTTGGATTTCTAGCATTTTTTGTCGTGTTTGTGGCCAGTGTGGGATATCTAGCCACAAGGAAACGTCAATTTGAACTGGTCGCTGTGGCATCGGCTGAGATAGGTGTACTTTTTATCACCCTCGTCTTAATCACAGGTCCTATTTGGGCCAAACCAGTTTGGGGTATTTGGTGGACCTGGGATGCACGTCTCACGTCATCTCTAATTTTATGGCTGATCTATATCGCTTACCTCATGCTTCGACGGTATCTGCCAGATGGTAGCAAACGAGCCAATCTCTCTGCGGTTGTAGGGATCATTGGCTTTATTGATGTACCCATTGTTTACTATTCAATTCGATGGTGGGAAACACAACACCCTAAAGCGGTGATGGCCAGTAGTGAGGGGAGTTTAGCTGGAGAAATGTTCTTTACCTTTATGTTTACCCTGGCTACTTTCACATTACTGTATGCTTATTTCATGCGACAACGTTATCAATTGCTCACATTAGAAGACACTGTTAACAAACAATTTAAAGAAATGGAGATCCTCTAAAATGGATGCCTATGTCTATCTTTTTCTAGCCTATAGTATTATTTGGCTTGGTATTTTTGGGTTTATGTGGTTTATGAACAAAAAAGCAAATCATCTTGAACAGGAGTTAACCTTATTAAAGGAACTTGTGGACGCCAAAAAGTAGGGGACTGGCATGACTAAAAAAATTGTACACGTTGTTGGGACAGGAACCATCGGAGAACCCTTAATTGGTCTTCTCTCTGATTATAAATCGAACCTTGGAATTGATGAGATTACTTTTCACAAGCGGACGCCTTTAAAAAGTGAACATGCAAAAGTTTTGCGTCTACTAAAACGTGGCGCTCGCTTGGTCACCGATGAAGAAGCTTTTGAGGGATTTAAAGAAATCGGAATTGATCCAGCCTTTTCAATGATTGATGCTATTGATCGAGCATCCGTGGTAATTGACTGTACGCCAAAGGGTGTGGGCCACAAGAATAAAGTTAAATATTACCATAATTTTGATCATAACACTCTGGGTTTTATTGCCCAAGGCAGCGAGACTGGATTTGGGAAACCTTATGCCAGAGGTATCAACGATGCTGCTCTGGTACACGGTGAAGACCGTTTTTTACAAGTTGTATCATGTAACACTCATAATTTATCATCTCTCGTTAAGACCATAGGCTTGCAGAATGGAGATCCAGACAATCTTTTGGATGGCCGTTTTGTTATGATTCGACGGGCAAATGACTTGAGTCAAGCAAATGATTTTATTCCAGCACCAGAAGTTGGGTCTCATGGTTCTGAACGATATGGCACTCATCATGCAAAGGATGCTGCAAATTTGTTCAAAACAATGGGCTTAGATTTGAATATATTCTCATCTGCCATGAAACTCAATACTCAGTATATGCATATCATTCATTTCAATCTAAAAATGAAAGAGGCAATGAGTATGACACAGGTGATGGATGCCTTCGAATCCAATCCATTGATCGCTATCACAGAAAAGAAATTATCAAGCCAGGTGTTCTCATTTGGCCGAGATCATGGCCATTATGGACGCATCCTGAATCAAACTGTGGTGTCGACGCCAAGTCTGCATCTCGTTGATGGGGGAAAAGAATTGGTGGGATTCTGTTTTACTCCACAAGATGGAAATTCACTCTTAAGTTCTATTTCGGCGGCAACCTGGTTCATGTATCCGAATTCCTATGAGCAAAAGATCCAATCATTGGAAGATTGGTTTTTTGCCGAAGTCTAACCAGGATAATTAATAGATAAACAATCATTGGGCGGCTTCTTTTTAAATAAAGGAGTCGCTTTTTCAATATGCTCGAATTAAAAGAAATCATAAAAACACTCTCAAATGAACCTTGGTTCCGGCCAGGTATAAAAATCCTTTGTGCCTGCTCTGGTGGCCTTGATTCTACGGTGTTGCTACACCTGTTAAACGATATGCCAGATATTGAAGTAGCTGTTGTTCATTTCAATCATCAACTACGTGGTGAGGAGAGTGATTCTGACAGAGATTTTGTAATTAAACTGGCCAGGGGTTATGGACTGGATGTGCATGTTATCTCAGAGAATATTCAAAACTATGCAAACACACATCATTTAAGTTTTGAAGAAGCTGGCAGTAGAAGAAGAAAAGTAGGGTTTCATCAACTGCTTGATGATTTAAACTTTGATGTGGTTGCCACAGGCCAACATTTAGACGATCAAATCGAGACCATTCTGATGAACCTATATCTTGGTACAGGTATTAGAGGTTTATCTGGAATTAGTAAATTTCAAGATCGCCACTCCAGGCCTTTACTTGGACATTCAAAAAGTGATTTAGAAGCTTATTCCAAGTGTCATAAACTGGCCTATCGGGTCGATAAAACCAATGCTGATCCCAGTTATTTAAGGAATAACATTCGGGCAAAACTGGTACCGCTTATACAATCTGATAAAAACTCCCATATCGAGACTCTCTTTCAAGTGTTGAGCCAGCAAGGAAGCATTCTTAATAAAAAGCTTGGGGATAGTTTATATATAATTGATAATATTGATGTTACGTCGTCCTATTATGCTAAAATACCATTAGGAATGGGGAAGCTATCCGACTATTTTTCGCCGATTCAAAAGGTGATTTTTGACAGCGCTTTTCATTCTATTTCTTCGATGCCACAAGGACTTTCAACAAAACACTTCGAAAACTTGAAGCGTTTACTGGAAAAATCAGCACTTGGGAAAGAAATTCATCTACCTGCATCAGTTACAGCGATTCGGAATAGAGACGATATTGTCTTATTTCGCAAAGCAGATTGTCTGTGGCAAAAAACCACAATGTCAAATGCAGTAAAGAGTGAGTTTCCCTTTTTCAGTTTCCAGTTTCGTGAAGAGGACATCAATTGTTACCTCCATAAAGGAGAATATTTTTGGTATTCCCATGGCCCCGATGAATATCTTCTACGCCATGTTCAAGATGGTGATGCGATACTCATTGCGGATTCTGGTAAACGAATATCTGTTAAACAAGTTCTCCAGGAAGCTCATGTTGCACCTCATTTGAAACAGTACTATCCAGTACTCGAGTATGCTGGTGAGATTCATTGGGTTCCAGGAGTAAGGACATCGAAGTTGGCGATGGTAAACCGAGACACCATCGAAGAAAATGAAGTTAGGCGATGTATTAGAGTTGAATTCCAAGAAGGAACGTTCGAATGAAAACACGAGTTGTAGAAAACATGGGGAAGTATACGGGTCAGATTCTTGAAGAGATCTTTTCGCCGGAACAAATAGAGAGTCGTGTTGACGAACTTGCCAAGACTATTTCAAAGGATTATGCCGGTAAAGTACCCATTCTCATCGGGGTATTAAACGGATCAGTATTTTTCCTCGCTGATCTAGCCAAGCGCCTGGAAATAGAATGTGAAATGGATTTTATTAAAGTATCATCCTATCATGCAGGCACCCAGTCTTCTGGAACGGTTCGACTCATCAAAGATATCAGCTGTATTGTTACTGGTCGCGATGTCATTATCGTTGAAGATATTATTGACAGTGGCTTAACAGCTCGATTCTTAAAACATCGTATCCTGGAAAATCAGCCATCATCCGTCACTTTTGCCTCACTGCTACTTAAACCAGACTGCTTAAAACTAGATTTTAAAGCAGAATACATTGGTTTTGAAGTTGAAGACAGGTTCTTAGTGGGGTATGGATTGGATCTTGACCAGAAATATAGGAACCTACCCTCTATTTGGGCATTTCCTACAGACATGAATGTATAAAAGGAATTAAATGAACGCAGATAATAGAAAACCTCAAAACCAGGATCGCTCGCCACGGAAGAATGACCAGCGTCCCCGCAAAGATGACCGTGGTGGTCAAAAGAATCGCAGACCTGCAAGAAAACCATACAATAAATCTGGTGAGAAAAACAAAGATATTAAAGAACAGGACAAATCTCCTGAAAATAAATCTACAAACATAAGAATTACCCGCCCAGCTGAAGGCAATGAGAATTGGCAAAAAGGCTTAAAAACAACCCTCCTATGGGTGGCCATTCTGGTATCAGTATTTTTCTTTGCTCAGATGCTTAATACTGATACGGAGACAGTTAAAAAGATAGTCTATACTGAGTATCAGGAATTATTAGCGGATGGCAAGATTGAATCAGCTGTTCTCATAAAGAATCATTTTCATGGAACACTTAGGGTTCCAGAATCCACAGTCATTAATGGAGTCGCAACTGATTACGTTAAGTTTTGGGTCGTACTCGCTCCCGTTATAGATAGTGCAATGTTGGCCCAGTGGGACGAAAAAGGGATTGAATATGAATTCCAGGATGAAACTCGCGACTGGGTAGATTATCTATTCCAAATCTTACCGTGGATCCTGATTATCTTTTTCTGGTTTTTCCTCATGCGCCGCATGCAGGGTGGTTCTGGCGGGACAAAGGGAATCTTCTCTTTTGGAAAAAGCCGTGCAAAAGTGATCGATAATGAAAATCCCCAAACCACTTTTAAAGACGTTGCCGGTTGTGAAGAAGCCAAAGATGAGCTTAAAGAGATCGTTCAGTATTTAAAACATCCAGAACGCTTCCAGAAATTAGGTGGTAGGATTCCCAAGGGAGCCCTGTTAATAGGCCCTCCTGGTACGGGAAAAACACTTCTTGCGAAGGCTGTTGCTGGAGAGGCCTCTGTGCCATTCTATAGTCTGAGCGGTGCTGATTTTGTAGAGATGTTTGTCGGTGTAGGTGCCAGTCGTGTTCGTGATTTATTTGAACAGAGCAAAAAGAACGCACCTTGTATCATTTTTATCGATGAGCTGGATGCTGTTGGTCGTCAGCGTGGTGCCGGAATGGGTGGTGGTCATGATGAAAGAGAGCAGACACTCAATGCGCTATTGGTTGAGATGGATGGCTTTGAGACAACTGATAATATCATTCTACTGGCTGCAACAAATCGGCCTGACGTCCTAGATTCTGCTCTACTAAGGCCTGGTCGCTTTGACCGAACAATTACTGTTGATACGCCTGATGTCAGAGGTAGGGAGGCCATTTTAAAGGTTCATTCCAAGGATATACCTTTAGCGAGGAATGTAAGATTGGACACCATTGCAAAAGGCACGCCTGGTATGTCTGGTGCTGACCTGGCAAATCTCATTAATGAGGCTGCTCTAATCGCTGCAAAACACAGAAAACAACGTGTCGCAATGATCGATATTGAGAATGCCAAAGATAAGATCATGATGGGAACAGAACGACGCAGTATGGTGATTAATCCCGAAGAAAAACGAACAACTGCTGTCCATGAAGCAGGGCACGCGCTTGTCGCACGCTTTACAGAGGGAGCTGATCCAGTTCACAAAGTAACCATTATTCCTCGTGGAAGAGCGCTAGGACTGACGGCGCAACTTCCAGTTGATGACCGCTACAATTTTTCTCGCACCCACATGGAAGGTATGCTAGCCATACTTATGGGTGGTCGTGTTGCTGAAGAACTTGTTCTTGATCAAATGACAACCGGTGCAGGAAATGATATTGAACGTGCAACCTCACTTGCCCGCAAAATGGTTACTGAATGGGGCATGAGCGAGAAAATGGGACCTATGACCTATGGCCAAAAGAAGGAAGAAATCTTTATTGGTCGTGAAATGGGAATGCATCGTGATTTTAGCGAAGATATGGCAAAAAAGATTGATGCTGAAGTTCGCAAGATTATTGATATGGCCTATAAAAGTGCAAAAGCTATTATTACAAAAAATAAAGAGAAGCTGATTTCACTTTCAGAGGTATTACTCGAGAAAGAAACCATCAATGGAATCCAACTTGACAAAAGCTTAGGCTTTGAACCTAAACCTGTAGACAGGGATAAACCTGCTCCAAGATCCAATCGGAACAGACCCCGTTCAAATAATCCACGCCATAATCCACGCACAAGTGATCGTGAGGTCGCTAAACCAGTACCTAATCCAGTGTCAAAGCCGGTATCAAAACCAGTTTCAAAACCAAAAGTGGAGAAAGAAGTACCAACTCCAAAAACTGATACGAGGGAGAAATCATCTCCTAAGTCTACAAAAGAATAATTTTAGGATTCACCAACTTCTCCATGTCAGGAAAAAGATGGTTGATCAAAGGTCAGGAGTACCATTTTGATAAACCCATGTTGATGGGGATATTGAATGTTACTCCTGATTCTTTTAGTGACGGTGGCAAATACTCAGAACAAGATTCGGCAGTACACCACGCTCTCCAGTTGATTGAGCAAGGCTCTGATATCATTGATGTAGGCGGCGAATCGAGCAGACCAGGATCTGCACCCGTTGATGTTCTTACTGAGATCGCCCGGGTTATCCCCGTGATAAAAGCTATTTCAAAGAAATGCGATACACTTATCTCCATTGATACTCAAAAATCAGAAGTAGCCAGAGCCGCACTTGTTGCAGGTGCCAGTATCATCAATGATGTTTCGGGTGGACTCAATGATCCAGATATGTTTCCATTGCTTGCTGAAAGTGGTGCTGGCTATATCATGATGCACATGCAGGGAATACCAAAGACGATGCAGAATGCTCCTCAATACGACAATGTGTTGAATGACATTCTCAACTTCTTTAAAACTCGGTTAGAAATAGCTCGGTCACATTTTGTTATAGAATCACAAATTGTTCTTGATCCAGGTATCGGTTTTGGGAAACTTCTAGATGATAATCTCCATATTTTGGCAAACATATCCACTCTACACGACCTTGGATTGCCCCTTTTACTCGGCGCTTCCCGAAAATCTTTTATTGGTATGCTAGATGGTTCCGATGTTGGGGATCGACTAGGCGGTTCTTTGGCAGCGGTAATCGCGACCCATGAACAGAATGTTGAAATATTTAGAGTTCATGATGTCCATGAAACCCGACAATTATTAGAACTCTTCACTGCCATTCAAAAACATTCGGTTTAAATTGATCTGATGCCTGACAAAAAGAATATTCTATATTTTGCAATTGGATTGCTGATTGCCAGCATAACAATCTACTTTTGGCGTTTTGAGTTATTCTCAATCGCTTTTCTGTCAGTTCGTGTATATGATCTGGTCGACATCCTCGCGGTAACCTTTGTGCTGTACTCATTATATAAGATATTTAAGGGCACACGAGCAGCCCAATTATTATCTGGTATCCTCATTCTCATTCTTTTATCAGTGGTTGTTAGATGGTCAGAGCTACACGGAATGTCCTGGCTGCTTTCGAACCTTTCCACTGTTTGGGTGATCGCAGTAGTCATTCTTTTTCAGCCTGAGTTACGTAGAATATTGATCTATCTTGGTCAAAATCCTTTTGTCCGATATCTCTTTAGAGTGAAGAGCCTAAAAATTGTGGATGAAGTTGTTGATGCTGTTGTGATCTGTCAGGAACGTCGCTGGGGCGCATTGATAGTTATGGAAGGCGAGGTTGGACTTAAGCATATCAAAGAAAAATCAGCCAGTATAAACGCTCGAGTATCTGCTGAATTGCTTGTCTCAATTTTTAATCCAACATCACCCCTCCATGATGGTGCCGTAATCATTGCCCATGAAGTTATAGATTCTGCGAAATGTATTTTACCCCTCTCGGAGGAACCTCACGGCGCACGTATGAAACTGGGTACAAGACATCTCGCTGCTTTGGGATTGTCAGAAGAAACCGATGCCCATATATTTGTCGTATCGGAAGAGACTGGGGTACTGTCCCATGTTCATAATGGTATTATGAAACGTGGTCTTGATGACATCCAACTCCGCAAAGTGCTTAACAACCTTATCATTTAATATGCGCCATCTTTTGCTTAAGATCCTTCTCCTTGGATCTGTAATTTCACTCATCTCTGCGGCATCCATTAAACAACGAGTTGTAGAAAAAGCCTCGGGACATTTTGAATGGCAGATTCATTCGCTCGAATCGATTGATGTCACGGTAACAGCGAGTGGTATAGAGTATTCAGGTTGGGGCACGACTATTGATACTCATGGACATACCATCCCCGTGCTCTCAAAATTGATTTATACATCAAATGGTCCCCCAATCATTGAAGCGGTAGTAAAGGGTATCAAAACCATCCAGGTTATAGATAATGGTAATGTGGCTGTTGAGACTGCCAAGGGAATCGATCTCACTGTTTCACCAGATGTTTTTACCAGTGGGTATATGAATACCAAGTTGATTAGTACGATGGGACCCTATCAGTTATGGGCAATAAATGTATACGGTGTTGTGTATAATTCCGAAATAAACCGATATGAAGCTCCAGATGAGTTGATTCTCACCATTAAAGGTGGCTCTCGTTCAGCTACTCAGACAATAGAAAATGATTTATACCTGAATCATATTGCAAATGCTTCTCCTAATGCAATTGAATCAAATCGTGGTGGTCTTGGGCAGGGTAAGTTTAAGCTATATGTGCTCACAGACGGAATATACCGGATTTACTATGATTCACTAAAGCTCGTCCAGGATTTCCCACTTGATGAGATTCGAAGTCAGACCATTACTTTGAGTTCGAGAAGTGAACAAAAACCGCTCTATGTCCATGATGGTGGTGATGGTCTTTTTGATGATGGGGACTATTTTGATTTTATTGGGATCCGTAATTATAGTTCAAGTACATCTCAATATTTTGATCCATTTACTGACCTTAGCATCTATTGGTTAGACTGGGGGGAGACAATTGGCCTCAGGTTTATAGAAGAGTCAGGTGCGTTGGAGTCCTCAGAACCTGTGAGACCGACCAGTTTCTGGGATCATATTCATGTAGAGAAAGATTCTATTTTTGATCGCCTTGGCCAAGTTGATACAGACTTACCAACCATTACACGTGATCATTATTTTTGGAATTCAGTAAACTCTGGCCAACATGAAGATGTGTATTTTCAAATACGCGATCCATTCAGAGGATCCAGCGAGAATGTGAATATCTCTATTGGCCTCCATGGACTTACCTATAGCCAAAATGCTGGTGAAGAGGCGGGCCACACGCTCTTTGCATTTATGAATGATTATTCGGTAGGTGAAGGCAATTGGAGTCAACAAGAAGAGTACACTCTTGTTTCGCCGGCAGGTCTCAATCTATCACATAATATTCTGGCTAATGGGAATAATAAATTATCAATATTTGCACCTGTGAGTACTGAAGCTGGGAATTACGATAGAATTGTATTGAACTGGATAGAGATAGGCTATGAGCATCTACTAAATGCCCACAATGATGCTCTTAGATTTAGGAAATCATACATTAACCCTGCTACAAATCTAGAATTTGAGATTAAGGCATTTTCATCACCCTACCTGGTACTCTATAAGGAAGGGCTTTCAAAAATAACAGGCTACGATATTCGCAAGAACTGGGACTCACAGGTAGCACAGTATAGTCTGGTATTTCAGGATCAGGTCACAGATGCTACACCGGATTACTGGTCCTCAACGGTTGAGAGCCTGCTAGCACCGATTAAAATTATTGCTGATACAAGTGCCTCGCTAAGAGAATCTGATGGCGATTTTATTGTTATCACCACCCCTGAATTTATGGGCGGTTTAGAGGACTATCTCCAGTTCAAAACTGATGAGGGTTGGAATCCGATTGCCGTTTCCATCGCCGATATCTATGATGAATTCAATTATGGTGTCAACTCACCCTACGCCATTAAATCCTTTCTGAAATATGCCAACAATTATTGGCCATCAGCACCTGAATATGTCATTCTGATTGGAGATGCTATTTCAGATCCGCAATCCACAAAACAGGATACCCGGATCAGAAACATTCCCACATTCTATATGCAGACCTATGGGTGGGGTGCTGCTGAAGCTGATTACTGGTTTTCCTTATTAAATGGAGATGACTACCTGCCTGATGTGAATATTGGTCGAATACCTTGTAGCGATCAAGAAGATCTCGAGATATCACTTGAAAAACTGATCCGGTATGGGAGTGGTGAGAATTATGGCTCATGGCAAAATGAGCTTATCATGATTGCTGGATTCGAATCTACCTTTAAAACCCAAAGCGAGGCATTGCTTCAGAATTCTGTTCCTCTAGACTTCCAACCGTCACGAATTTTTATAGACAGAGATTCTGAGGGTCAAATATTTTGGGGTGACACTGATTCCTTAATTGCTCAATGGAATTCAGGCAAACTACTCATTAATTTCTTAGGGCACGGTGGAGGAGCTGTTTGGGCGGATAGATCCCTATTTGTTCGCGATGATATCAATTACCTCGACCCAGACACCCCTCCAGCATTTGTGGCCAGTATGACCTGCTTCACGGCTTCCTTTTCCCAAACCAGAGGGCTAGGGGAGGTTGTCCTTACGGAATCTCCTGCTGGTGCAATTGGTTGGTTCGGGTCTTCAGGAGTAGGATGGGTCATTAATGATTATCTGATGATCCAGCCCTTACTGAGGCGTTTGCTGGAAGAACATAAAACAGTGGGCGAATTGATTAATATTGCCCGCATCGAGTATTATTTGGCGAACAGTGGTTATGATTATTTGAAACCAAGTATGCTCTTTCAATATAACTTTCTAGGCGACCCGACAACACGTCTTGCAATTCCTGAGTCATCTGACCTTCTCTCAACCCAAAAATCTATTTACACGAGAACTGATCAATTACACTTTAGCTATACGGGTGAGGAATCTGGAACGCTGGAACTGTTACCAATAAATGGGTTGGGACAACCCTGGCAATCATCTTCCAGTAGCTACAACACAGATTTTGCTCAACAATATCTTTTAAATCAGGAAGAATCTCCTCCAGATGGTGAAAGTCGAACTATATACACATTGGATCGAGGTTCACACACACCGGCCCAACATGGCTATGTGAGTTATTCTATTTCCAATGATTGGTTTGAGCATCACCCTCCTTCGGCTGCTGAACTTGTAGTATCAGATATTATCCCATTGCGGGTTCAATATCATTCCAGTCAGTTTATTCCCGATAGCATGGTTGTAAATATATCGGGTGACCTGTCAGCGTCATATAATTTGAATCTGATAAACGATTGGTGGGAACTCTCTGATACAGTTCGCCTGGATGCTGGATCCGGTAATACTTATTATTCATTTTCGGCTTATAGTGAGGGCCTATTTATACAGTTATCACCTACTTATAGACTTTACCTCCCTGATGATATCTCACTGATAGTCAACGGTATAGCAGAAGGTGTTGAGGAGAATCTTTGTGGTTGGGTGATTGACTATACTTTACATGGTACCGCTTCAGGAACTGCTCGACTTGATCATCAGGAAACCGGACTCATATTCTCTCAAGACGTAACCATGGATGCCAGTATCAGAGAAGGTAATAACACTTTGTTTATCCCGTCCTTTTTGGGAACTGGACCTGTTCAGCTCGTCACATCTTTGAGTCTATTGGGAGATATAGATACTTCTGATAATAATTTTAGCGGATCACTTACTTCGACATACTTCCAAATTCTGCCAGGGTTGGGACTAACCTTTGATGGTCACACAACTGACACACTTTCGCTTTGGTCAAATGGATATTTATCCTCAACAACAGTGGATACTTCATGGATAAGGATCAAATCGTATCAAGACCCGATTTTACAACAGTCTGGAATTACATTTTATGCAGATTCGGTTAAATATGAAATCCAATCCTCAACTTCTGAATTGGATATCGATATTTCCAGCCCCTTACCTCTGTTTATGAAAAATACTGACTTAAACTCCTGGCAAATCTTGTATCATTCTGGTCAATCATTCAATTTAAAACATCCTGGTGTGATTGCTATGGGGCAAAAGCAAGATTTTACCGGTCCAGATGTTTCGATGATGATGGAGGGGCAATTATTTTTTGATGGGGATTACCTTTTAGAGAGTAGCCGCATTAACCTTCTCGCAGAAGATGAGAATGGGTTTACCTGGGATGCACAGGATGTTCAAGTTCTTGTAGATGCTACACCGATTGATATTCAGATTGGCGATACAACTGAAACGGGTCGCATTATAAGCATTGCTGCGGACCTCGATCTAGAAATCGGTGATCATGATATCTCATATATGGTCCGAGATGCACTTGGAAATTGGTCAAAAGAAGTGCTGGTCAATGGCACCGTTGCCACCCATGCAGAAATCATAGATTATGGCAATTTCCCCAACCCATTTGAAGGTGAAACACTCATTATTTACGAGTTGACCCAGCCCCTGTTGGATGTGGTGATCGAGATCTTCACCCTTTCGGGATATAAAATACACATCATCGATAGCTTTAATGCCCATGTGAGCCACCCTATTGGTGCCATCGGCTATCATGAAATACCATGGAACGGCAGAGACAGGCATGAGGATTTTGTCGCAAATGGAGTGTATTTTTATCGGATTAAGGGTGATCTAGACGGCGAAGACCTGATGGGTTCCGTAGGGAAAATGGTGAAAAACAGGTGATGGGCCTTAAAAAACTATTTTTGGCAGTTGGTCTACTCATTACATCTCTGCAAGCGGGGGAATATGCAGATGCTTTCATATTGGCAAGTGTTTACCCTCAATCCCAATCTCTAGGAAACAGCACTGTAGCCTCACACATTTTGACTGGCCATGCACTAAATAATCCAGCAGGCTTCGCACACCTCCCACGTAATCATGTCAGTCTTATTTATGATCAATTCAATGGATTGACTAATAATTATGGACTCGAAGCACAAATTTCAGTGTCTGAAAACTATATTTTCGGGTTGTCGGCTATTCATACGAGTATTGAGGATCTATTTTTCCGGCCTGATCTTAATAGCTTATCACCACTTGATAGACGTGATTCTGTTTTGGCTTTAGCCAATATAAATGGTGAGATAATTAATTATCGTGAGGATGCCATATTTTTGTCCATTGCCAGAGAATATTCATTTGATTTAAATTTGGGTTGGAAGTTTTTCAAAATTCCTTTCCGCGTACCCATTGGCTTCACCCTAAAATATCTTGATAAATTATTAGTTGATAACCGTGGACTGGGGTCAGGGATTGACTTCGGCTCTCAAATCTACTTTAACTTTGCTGGGATGAGTAAGATCCTCTCAAATACTGAATATTCAGTGGGGTTATTTTTGAGCGACATCTTGAATACACCAGTATACTGGGATACAGAACATCAAGATGCGATAAAAAGAAACTTTACTCGAGGATTTACGCTGCATCAAACTCTTCCTAAATATTCGACTGAAATTCTACTGTCATCGTCTTCTCAATCGCGATACCCTGAGATATCCCAATATGGTCTTGAAGTTAAGGTGAAAGAGATGGTTGCGATTCGGGCTGGACATAATGGCTACATCCCTTCCTTTGGTCTTGGCATCAGCTTAAAAAAGTTTATTATTGCTTACTCATTTAGTCAACACGACTTGGCTGGAATGCAGAACATTGAAATTAATTTCCATTTTTAATGGGGCTGTTGATAAACAAGGGGCTAAACTTGCAAAAAAGAATCTTATTCATCTTCACTTTACTGTTTCTATTTCAGATTACATGGGCTCAATCTGAAGGAAATGGTCCAAAAGATCCGCGTTATATAATTGACCCCGAAACGGGCAAATTAAGCATGGTCATTCGCGTATGGGGTGAAGTTATTAGACCTGGTGTAACCATGGTTCCCAGTGATGCAGATTTAATCTCACTGATTAGTTATGTTGGTGGTCCAACCAGCCGGGCAAAATTAAATGATATTCGTATCATTCGCTTTAATCAGAACGAGGGTGAAGAACGAATACTGCATGCAAATATTGAAGCCTTTCTCGAAACAGGTGATGATAAATACATCCCGGTCGTTTATCCGAACGATACCATCATAATTAGTGGCACATTCTGGAAGACACTTTCCGGTTTTGCTCCCTATGTCAGTCTGGCTGTATCAGTCCTAAATGTTTATGTATTATACCAGAGACTGTAATATCCATGTTTGATGAAATAAGAGATGAGTTAAATGGCCTCAAGGAGCGTCTTGACACGCTGAGGGGGCATCTTTGACCTCTCTGTGGTCCACTCTGAGCTCGAGGAACTAAAAGCCCTTTCTATCAAAGATGATTTCTGGAACAATTCTTCCAGTGCCCAGGTTACACTCAAAAGTATTAATGTTCTAGAGGGTCAAATATCTGATTGGAAGACTGTTTTGACCCGAGAGGAAGATTTAGATATACTATTGGAGTTAGCTCTTGAAGATCAGGATGAGAGTTTAACTCCTGATTTACAACGATCCCTCCGCAAATTCAGTAAAACCTTAGGTGACTATGAATTACGCCAGCTTTTAAGCGATGAGGATGACTCCCTGAACTGTATCGTCACCATTCATCCAGGAGCAGGGGGTACGGAGTCACAAGACTGGGCAGAAATGCTTTATCGCATGTATACTCGCTGGTTTGACAATAATGGGTGGACCTGGAAAATACTGGATTATCTCCCCGGTGATGAAGCAGGTTTGAAAGATGCAACCCTTGAGGTAAAAGGTGATTATGCTTTTGGCTATATAAAGGCTGAAAACGGCATCCACCGCCTGGTTAGGATAAGCCCTTTTGACTCCAACTCACGGAGACATACTTCCTTTGCCTCAATCTTTGCCTATCCCATATATGACAATGAAATCGAAATTGTTATTGATATGGGGGAGGTGAGAGTGGACACCTATCGGGCCAGTGGTGCAGGTGGCCAGCATATTAACAAAACTGATTCTGCTGTCCGATTGACCCATGGGCCAACAGGCATTGTCGTCCAGTGCCAAAATGAACGGTCGCAGCACAAGAACAAAGAAACAGCTATGAAAATGCTTAAAGCACGTCTTCATCAGCTGGAAAAAGAAAAAGAACAAGCCAAGAAAGATGCGGCTGCGTCATCCAAGACTGAGATAGGTTGGGGAAATCAAATTAGATCGTATGTCTTTCACCCTTATACCATGGTGAAGGATCATCGCACCAAACACGAAACCGGAAATATTCAGGCCGTCATGAACGGTGATATTGATGGATTTATAAAAGCATACTTATTGAATCAAATGGGAAAATAATCCTCATGAGTGAACGTACTTTAAATGAAATCATGGATCAGCGCCGTGAAAAGATCAAAACACTGGTAGCTGATGGCATTAATCCATATCCACATAAATTCGACCGTAGCCATAAAATTGAAGATGCAATAGAGCAATTTGATGAGCTTTCTGGTATCCGTCAGGTTCAAATAGCAGGAAGACTTATGTCCCGAAGGGTCATGGGGAAAGCCAGCTTTGCCAACATCATGGATGGAAGCGGAAAGATTCAGCTCTACCTGAGTCGCAATGATTTAGGGGAAGACACCTATACTATTTTTAAAAAGCTGGATATTGGTGATTTTGTTGGTGTGGGTGGGGAATTGATGACAACCCGTACAGGGGAAAAAACCCTTAAAGTACTTGAGTTTACTCTACTAAGCAAAAATATCAGACCTTTACCCAATGTTCAGGAAAAAGATGGCGAGTTGTTTGATGGCTTTGAAGATAAAGAACAGCGTTATCGCAAACGTTACCTGGATTTAATCGTAAATCCGAAAGTAAAAGAGACCTTTGTTAAACGGGCGAAGATATACAAGAGCATACGCAATTTCTTTGATGATAGCGACTATCTCGAAGTAGAAACCCCAATCCTTCAACCGATTTATGGCGGTGCCTCAGCCAAACCCTTCAAAACCCATCACAATAGTCTGGATATGGAACTATTCCTGAGAATTGCTGATGAATTATATTTAAAACGCCTCATTATTGGTGGTTTTGAGAAGGTTTACGAGTTCTCTCGTAATTTCCGAAATGAGGGTATGGACCGAACTCATAATCCAGAATTTACTGCCATTGAATGGTATGAAGCTTATGTGGATTACTTTTATCTCATGGACCAGGTGGAGGCCCTTTTCAAGCACGTTGCCTCGGCATTGGATCAAACTATTTTTGAGTATAATGGACACCAGGTTGACCTTTCAAAGCCATTTAAAAGAGCAACTATGGCTGAACTGGTTCAACAGCATGCAGACATTGATCTCTCAAATGCAGATGAAGCTAAATTACTAGAGGTTTGTCGCGCGAAGAGCATCGATGTATCAAGTGACTCCAATTATGGACAATTATTGGATGCGTTATTTGATGGCTTGGTAGAGCCTCATTTGATAGAACCCACATTTGTGACAGAATATCCAAAAGCGATTTCACCCCTTGCGAAAAGCAAAAGAGATAGTGATGGCACCTATGTAGAGCGGTTTGAATTATTTATCGCCGGGAATGAATTTGCAAATGCCTTCACTGAATTAAATGATCCCGTTGACCAGCGTGAACGATTGGAAGCCCAGTCAGCCTTAAGAGCTGGTGGTGATGAAGAAGCCCAGACCCTGGATGAAGATTTTCTACAAGCCATGGAATATGGGATGCCTCCGACAGGTGGTGTTGGTCTAGGACTTGACCGCCTGGTTATGTTGCTAACGGGCAATCGTTCAATTCGAGACGTCTTATTATTTCCTCAAATGCGACCTGAAACAAAAGGTTAGGTCTCAACTTCTAACAAGTGTCCTACACTGGATATCTCGCGACAAGATACCTATTCGGTAAACACCGGATCCCATTCATAGCGTTTATTTCCAGAACAACAATGATTGGTATGGCACTGGGGGTCACAACTTTGGTGCTGGCCCTAGGGGTCATGCGTGGGTTCGAATCTGTGGTCACAACAAAGATTATTGGGTTTGATACGCATATCCGGATTGAGAAACTTTTTGATTCTGGTTTCGATCTCGAAGAAACCAAACTCGCTGAAATAGCATTAATCCCAGGTGTCAAACAAATATTTCCCATTAAAAAAGTAGACGTTATGGTGAAGGCCAATGGTATTACAGAAGGTGCTTTACTTGAAGCCATGCCCGAATCAGCTTTGGATCAGCTCTATTCGGTGAGTGATAATTTGCGGCACACCCATTCAGGCACTGCTGGCATCATTGTCGGTGCCGCTATGGCTGAACAGCTTGATGTACTTGAGGGTGAGCATTTAATTGTCTATGATCTCGGCTCTATGACAGATCAGTCTAGCTTACCATTTATTGCTCGGACACAGATTCAAGCGATCTATGAATCAGGAATGATCGACTACGACAAAAGCTACCTATACAGTTCACTTGATACCTTTGAACAGTTGTTCCCCGCTACTGGCAAAGATAATAATTTTGGGATATTTTTAACAGATTTGGCCCTTACGGATCAGGTGATGAATGAAATTGACGCAATTCTACCTTATTCCCATCTCTCAATATCATGGCGCGATCGTCATCAGACACTCTTTAATTGGATGAAGACCCAACAGTTACCCATATTTGTCATATTCAGTTTGATCATGGTCGTTGCAATCATCAATATTGCTTCAACATTAATCCTGATCATCATGGAGAAGCGCAGTGAAATTGGGACATTACGGGCACTGGGAACCAGTAAACGTAGAATTCGTCGAATATTTGCTCTGGAAGGTTTCATGATGGGAACGACCGGCGCCTTACTCGGTTTACTGCTCTCAATTTCACTTACTTGGTTGCAAAATACATTCGGATTGATTTCTCTCCCAAGTGATGTCTACTTTATGGATCAGGTTACGATTGAGATAGGGGTCAGCGACCTCATGTACATCTCTGCAGGAATCATTCTTTTATCTGTTCTATCCTCTCTAATCCCTGCTTTACAAGCCAGCCGACTAAGCCCTGCAACTGCCCTGAGAGACGAATGAATCAGCTAGATTGGTATATGGCTCGACGCTATTTCTTTGCAAAAAGGAGTAACCGGTTTATCAGTTGGGTAGGTGGTGTATCTATTTTGGGGATTGCTATTGGGGTGATAGCTTTGATTATTACCATGGCTATTCTGAATGGGTTTGAGAATGAAGTTACCCGTCGAATTACCAATTTTATACCACACATTGTCGTTTCTGATAACCAAAATATTGAGCTACTGGAACAGATTGTCCCTGAGGCGAGAGCCATCTACCACAGTACAGAGAGAAAAGCGGTTCTAGAATTCCTCGATGAAAAGATCGTCTTAAATGTTAGAGCCATTGATCAGGAAAATTGGGATCATCTTTTGGTGAGCCAGAGCAACAATTCTTCTTCTCCAGGTCGCTTAAAGAAAATGGGTGAGGAGTTCCCTGGAATCGTTATTGGTGCTGCCATAGCAGATAAACTATTTCTCACAGTTGGTGACCTCATTGCGATTCAGAGTCCGCTTGACGTTTCCCCTGGACTCTTCAGAATCCCGCAGCGTCATTTTGTGGTTACTGGGATATTCCAATCAGATATATTTGATTTTGATAGAAGTCTGGCCATTATTGATTACCGGGAAGGCCGCAGGCTATTTAAATCAGTAGGGAAACAGTCCATTCATATTCAACTCGATGATTTTCTCCGTGCTGGTCAAGTAAAATCAAATTTGGCTCTAGCTATACCAGAACTAACAATTAAAACATGGCATGATCAGTACCGTACTTTATTTGATGCGATGCAGATGGAAAAATGGGGGAGTTTTATTGGTCTTAATCTCATCATTCTTGTCGCTGTATTTAATATCGTAAGTTCCTTGATGATGATGGTTCTTGAAAAAACCGGTGATATCGGCATTTTGAGGGTCATGGGAGCACATGAAGCCAATATTCGCCAGATTTTTAATCTCCAGGGACTGATTGTAGCTTTACTGGGGGTCGTATTGGGTGTTGTCACAGGTACACTTCTGGTTTTAAGTCAGCAGGTGTATGGCTGGATAACATTGCCAGCCGATATTTACCTTATTCCAGTTCTTCCAGTTCGATTAATTTGGAGTGAAGTAGCAATTGTTGGTTTAGCAGCTTTCGCCATTGTGCTTTTATCTGTCCGATATCCTGCTAAAAAAGCTGCCTGGTTGAAACCACTTGATGCAATTAACTATAAAAAGTGATGAGTCGATAAATGGATACAATACTCAAAATAAATGACATCAATAAAAGTTATACAGGATTGGGAGAAGACCTTCAGGTCCTTCGAAATGTTAATTTTGAGATGCAACGCGGAGAAATCGTTGCCATTAATGGCCCTTCCGGTATCGGTAAAACCACTCTCCTCAATATTATTGGTACTCTAGATGAGGCTGACTCAGGTGAAATCACGATATCAAACAAACAACCTGGAAGCATGAAGGATGATCAGCTCAGTCGATTTCGTGCAGAAAACCTGGGTTTTATTTTTCAATTTCATTATCTACTCCCTGAATTTACCGCTATTGAGAATGTACTCATCCCAGCTAAAATTATTGATCTCGATCAGAAGATTGCCAATGAACGAGCAAGAGAATTATTAGAAGCAGTGGGTGTTTACGACCGCCGAAATCATAAACCATCCCAATTATCGGGTGGTGAGAGACAACGAATTGCCGTAGCTCGTGCCCTTATGAATAGACCTGAACTAGTTCTGGCCGATGAACCTACCGGTAATCTTGATCCAGATAATGGACAACGTCTGATCGAATTAATTGAAAAAGTTCGAGCTGACTATGGGCAATCATTCTTAATTGCCACTCATAGTCGAACCCTATCAGCTGCTTGCGATAGAGTTTTTTCACTAAGCTGAAACAAATATCCACACACATAGTTTAATATCTTGGGATTCGTTCCTATATTGAAGCATGTTTAACATAAATAATTATTGAGGTTATAAATTGAAAGCAAATTTCCATAAAATATTACAAGCCGTGATTCAGCTATCGAAGGAAGAAGCCATTCGATTGGGTCATGCCTACATCGGGTCTGAGCATTTGCTACTCGGGATTTTCAGACAAGGAGATAACAAGGTTATCGATATTCTCAAGTCTCTAAATATTGAGATAGCTGATATCAAGAATCATATTGAAGAGCAGATTCGCACTTCGGGTGGAACCATGATCCTGGGGACGCTTCCGTTCACCAAAAGAGCTGAGCGAATTCTAAAAAATACCTATCAGGAAGCCAGAGATCTCAACGCAGACATAGTGGATGTAGAACATTTATTGTTGGCCATCCTCCGTGAACAAGAAGGTATTGCAGCTGATATCCTGGCCCAATTCAGTATTGATTATGAAATTGTTCGGGATGAGATGGAGTTCGCACCTGAAGCTGGATTGCGTGAATCTGATGCCCCCAAAGGAAAACCCCAGAGCAAAACACCGGCACTCGATCATTTTGGTCGTGATATGACGGCCCATGCCAGAGCAGGCAAGTTGGATCCTGTGATTGGTCGTGATAAGGAGATAGAACGAGTTTCACAAATATTATCTCGACGGAAGAAAAATAACCCTGTTCTTATTGGCGAACCCGGTGTTGGAAAAACGGCCATCGCAGAGGGACTCGCTTTAAGAATTATTGGTAAAAAAGTGCCACGTATTCTCCTCCACAAGAGAGTCGTCTCTTTGGATTTAGCTGCTTTGATCGCAGGAACCAAATACCGAGGGCAGTTTGAAGAACGCATGAAGGCTGTGACAGCTGAATTGGAGAAGAGTGACGATATTATCCTCTTTATAGATGAACTTCACACCATTGTAGGGGCTGGCTCTGCCAGTGGATCCCTCGATGCCAGTAATATGTTCAAGCCTGCCTTAGCGAGAGGTGATTTACAGTGTATTGGCGCCACCACTCTTGATGAATTCCGGAAATATGTTGAGAAAGACGGTGCCTTAGAGCGTCGCTTCCAGAAAGTAATAGTTGAACCCCCATCCCGTAAAGAAACGCTCCAGATTTTACATGGTCTTAAAGACCGATATGAAGCTCACCATAATGTGCAATATAGTGATGAATCACTTGAAGCTTGTGTTGCCTATGCCAGTCGCTACATTCAGGATAAATTTCATCCCGACAAAGCTATTGATGTGATGGATGAAGCGGGTGCTCGAGTGCATCTGGCAAATGTAGATATACCCGAGAATATTATCACTCTTGAGGCTGAACTCGATAATTTACGCATCCGAAAAGAAGGTGTGGTTCGTAACCAGGAATTTGAGGTGGCGGCTTCATTGAGAGATGATGAGCGGAAGCTGACTCAAAAACTGAGTGATGCGAATGATGAATGGACAACTGCCCTAAAAATTGATCCACCAACTGTTACAGTCAAAGATATTGCAGCCGTTGTCTCGCTTATCACCAGCATTCCCATTCAGGATGTAGCTGAAACCGAAGCAGAACGACTCTTGAAGCTCGAATCAGAGATTACCAAGCATCTGATAGGCCAAGAGCATGTAATCAAGGCTATGGCGAAAGCACTGCGTCGTGCAAGAAGCGGTTTCCGCGATCCACGTCGCCCAATCGGCTCATTTTTATTCCTGGGACCAACAGGTGTAGGTAAAACAGAAATGGCCAAAGTTTTAGCAAAGTATATCTATCAGAATGAGAAAGCCCTCATCAAGATGGATATGTCTGAATATGCAGAGCGATTTAACGTCAGTCGCTTAATTGGTGCCCCTCCAGGATATGTTGGATATGAAGAAGGGGGGACGCTCACAGAAGCAGTGCGTCGCAATCCTTATAGTGTTGTCTTATTCGATGAAATTGAGAAAGCCCATCCTGAAGTATACAACATGTTACTCCAAATTATGGATGAAGGCCAATTGACGGATAGTCTTGGGCATACCGTAGATTTTAAGAATTGCATTTTGATCATGACCTCAAATCTGGGACTCAAGAACTTGACCCAGCCGGGAATCGGGTTTAATCAGAAAGATTTAAAGTCACAGAATGCTGAGCAAAGTGCAAAAATTAAAAAGGAAATGAAACAAACCTTTAAACCTGAATTCATCAATAGACTAACTGACTCACTTGTATTTAACTCTCTGACTAGCAAAGAGTTAGCCAAGATCGTCGATCTAATACTCGAAGACGTTAGCAGCTATGCAAATGAGAAAAATATTTATATTAAGCTGAGTCCTGCTGCAAAAGCCATTATTATTGATCAAGAAATCGAAAGTGAATATGGAGCAAGACCATTGCGGCGTATTATTCAGTCCCTCATTGAAGATAAAATTGCAGAAATGACTTTAAAGGGAGAAGTTAAGGCAGACTCTGTTATTAATGTGTCTGCAAAGAAAAAAGTTTTAACCTTTACCGTAAAGAAAAATATCCCAAAAAAGAAGCGAGGTACCAGTGCTTCGCTCAACCGTGAGTAATGGCTCTGCCAAAATCAGCAATCATTCATCCAGTTATTATAATCCCGGTCTTCAATGGTCGGGATTCTCTTTTATCCCTGATAAAAAGGATTAAAGATCTCGTCCCATATCCAATCCTGGTGATCGATGATGGGTCCAGTGATGGATTAAAGCAAAGCTCACTACCTGGAACAGCATTCATTCGACATGAAATGAATAGGGGAAAGGGCGCCGCTTTGAAATCGGGGTTAGATTTCGCACAACAAATGGGATATTCCCATGCTGTTTCCCTTGATGCAGATGGTCAGCATGCCCCAGAGTTTATTGAGGCCTTTGTTAAGCATGCAGTAGATTCACCTGCAGCATTCATCATTGGTGAACGAAATTTCGAACATTATAAAATGCCCTTTCATCGCAAGCTTTCTAACAATATTACGAGTTTGATTCTGTCCTTACGCTCTGGCTTTCATATTCGAGATAGTCAGGTTGGATACAGGTGTTACCCCCTGATAGATAGTCGGTTATGGGATTCTCATGAAGACGGATTTCAGTTTGAATCAACGGTATTTTTTAATGCAGAAAAGTTACAATTAAGGTTAATCTGGCAGGCGATTCCAGTGATCTATGGTGAAGAAGAAAGCCACATGAATCTGGTAAAAGACACGCTGAGATTTATACGAACAATTCTGAGGAGCTTTAAGTGGTAGAATCAGTCCTTCATTTTTTTCAAGAGTTTATTCAAGATCCCAAGTGGATCACATTTTTACTGGCCATGACACCCATTGGCGAGTTGCGTGTCGCTTTGCCTTGGGGTATCACTTATGGAGAGCTCCCCTGGATGGAGGCCTATTTTTGGGCAGTTTTAGGTAATTTTTTAATTTCAGTACCCATCGTTCTACTATTGGGGCCTAGCTCTCGGTTTCTTATGAAATGGCCGATTGGTGAGAAATTCTTTAACTGGTTGTTCACCAGGACCAGGCATAAGGGAAAACTGATTGAAACCTGGGAGTTTCTAGGCTTAGTCATTTTCGTTGGCATTCCTTTACCCGTTACGGGTGCCTGGACAGGGGCTGCTGCCGCTTTCTTATTTGGCTTATCCTATCGTAAATCTTTTGCCGCCATATTTATCGGTTTGTTGATGAGCGCCACCATTGTTACCATTATTACCACCACTGGGGTTAAAATATTTGGCTGATTCTTGTCAAGAAGCGCAATAGCAATTGCCTACAGAGAGTCTCTATGATATACTATCGCGCTTTTTAAGGCATTTCGGGGTGTAGCGCAGCCCGGTAGCGCGCTTCGTTCGGGACGAAGAGGTCGGAGGTTCAAATCCTCTCACCCCGACTCATAGATTTTATAACGCGGATTATTGCCGCGTTTTTTTTAGGAAGGCAGACAGATTATGGCAGATCGGTATCCATTCGGCGAAATCGAAGCAAAATGGCAGAAGTATTGGGACGAAAATAAGACTTTCAAGGCTCTTGACCATCTAACTGATAAACCCAAATACTATATCCTGGATATGTTTCCTTACCCTTCGGGCGCTGGTTTACACGTTGGACACCCAGAAGGTTATACAGCAACTGATATTATTGCCCGTTACAAACGGATGCGCGGATTTAATGTGCTTCACCCCATGGGTTGGGACGCATTCGGTTTACCGGCTGAACAGTATGCCATCGAGACAGGCACACCTCCAGCAATCAAAACTGCTGAAAATATCACTACATTTAAGCGACAAATCAAATCTCTTGGATTTTCTTATGACTGGGATCGTGAGATAAATACCACTGATGAAGCCTACTACAGGTGGACCCAATGGATTTTCTTACAACTCTATAAGAAAGGCTTGGCTTATGAAGCAGAAGTCGCAGTTAATTGGTGTCCCGCACTTGGAACCGTTCTCGCAAATGAAGAAGTGATCAATGGGAAATCAGAAAGAGGTGCCCACCCCGTCGAACGCAAGCCCATGCGTCAATGGATGCTTAAAATTACGGCTTACGCAGATCGATTAATTGATGATCTGGATGATCTGGACTGGTCAGATTCAATCAAGGATATGCAACGGAACTGGATTGGCAAAAGCGAAGGGGCAGAGGTCGACTTTCAGATTAATGATCATGACTTATCTCTGAGGGTCTTTACAACCCGTCCTGATACCCTTTTTGGCGCGACTTATATGGTTATGGCGCCTGAACATCCATTCCTGGAGAATATCATCATTCCAGAATATGCTGAAGCTGTTAAAGCCTATCAGCTGGAGGCTGGACTAAAAAGTGATCTGGATAGAACAGATTTAGCAGATGGAAAGACTGGCGTCTTTTCTGGATCTTATGCAATAAACCCAGTAAATGAAAAATTGATTCCTATTTGGGTGAGTGATTACGTCTTAATGAGTTATGGAACGGGTGCTATCATGGCAGTCCCTGCACATGACACACGTGACTATGAATTTGCCAAGACCTTTGATCTACCCATTCTCGAAGTTGTTTCTGGTGGAGATATCTCTGAAGAAGCCTTTACCCAAATTGCAGATGGGGTAATGATCAACTCAGAAACAGCTGATGGTAGTTTTTCGATTAATGGCTTGAAACCATCTGAGGCTATTGGTAAAACTAGCGATTGGCTAGAATCAACAGGTAAGGGCCAGCGAGCGATCAATTATAAACTCAGAGATTGGTTATTTTCCAGGCAACGGTATTGGGGCGAACCCATTCCAGTATTGCGTGATGGAAATGACATTATCCCTCTGTCTGACAGTGACTTACCTCTAACACTTCCAGTTCTTGATCGTATCATACCATCGGGTACTGGCGCAAGTCCTCTGGCCAATGCTAAGGAATGGTTACAGGTCGTTGACCCGTCGTCCGGTAAGGTATATACACGGGAAACCAATACGATGCCTCAATGGGCTGGTTCCTGCTGGTATTACCTACGATTTATTGATCCCCACAATGATGATGCAGCCTGGGATCTTGACAAAGAGAAGTATTGGATGCCAGTTGATTTATATGTTGGTGGAGCTGAACATGCTGTACTCCACTTATTGTATGCAAGGTTCTGGCACAAAGTGCTATTCGATTTGGGTTATGTATCGACGAAGGAACCCTTTCAAAAACTTGTCAATCAGGGCATGATACTCGGGATGGATGGCGAAAAAATGTCTAAATCTAGAGGAAACGTGATAAACCCAGATGAGGTTGTTGGTCAGTATGGTGCAGATACCATGCGCTTATATGAAATGTTTATGGGTCCGTTAGAGCGCTCTAAGCCCTGGAATACCAATGGGATAGAGGGTGTTTACAGGTTTCTGAATCGTTTGTGGAGATATTTTGTAAACGATGAGGGTCAAATTATTGAATTGACCGATAGTGCACCAAGTGCAGAAACACTCACCATTATGCACGCCAGTATCAAAAAGGTCGGTCATGACCTGGATAATCTGGCATTTAACACGGGTATTTCTCAATTGATGGTCTTTTCCAATCATCTACGATCACTAGACATAGTCCCAAGGCAAGCTTTAGAAATGCTGGTGAAGCTATTGAATCCATTTTCCCCACATATCAGTGAGGAACTTTGGTCACTGCTTGGTAATAATGATATTCTCGCTTATACGGCTTGGCCTGAGTATGATGAACAACTGCTTGTGAAAGATATGATAAAGCTTGCTGTTCAAATCAATGGAAAGGTTCGGGCTCAAATCGAAGTAGAGGTGGATGCTTCCAAAGAGGCTGTATTGGCCTTGGCCCATGATCAATTACCAGTGCAACAGCACACCTCCGGAAAGACGATCGTTAAAGAAATCGTGGTTCCTAACAGAATTGTAAATATAGTTGTTCGATAAAATATAGCGTTGAATTATAGGAAGGGCAGTAACAGCCCTTTTTACATATTATCACTACTCGACATAATATATATTAACTATCGTTATGGCTATATTCGAGAATTTGTTGCCTGGAAGCATTGTATCAAACAAAGAAGAGTAATTAGTCTCTGTGTTTAAACTCTTTCCTGAAACCGTTAAAACGGTTTGTGAAAACTAAACTGTAACATCCCTCTGACGATAACCATAATTTCGTTTCCGTTTTTATTGTGGTATTTCCTTGAAATCATCTAGCTAAATATGGAACTATCTAAATTATGGGCCAACCACCGATTTAATATTCATTTCGGTTACAATAATTTTAAGGTGTAATAATTGTTCAGATATATTATTGCCAAGCCTAGGGCTGTCGTTTATATTCGCTGCGCTTTATGAAATTGCCGGGTGGTGTAACGGTAACACAAAGGTCTCTGGATCCTTAATTGGGGGTTCGAATCCTCCCTCGGCAACGCTCTTTAAAATGATGTACCAGCGTATTTTCTCGGATTGGCTTGGGTAGCTTTTTGCCCATTCCTCTTGGGATATATATGACTAAATTATGGCGCGTTCGTCTAGTGGTCTAGGACGCTGGCCTCTCACGCCGGTAACAGGGGTTCGACTCCCCTACGCGCTACATTTTTGAAAATGATTTGTTGATATCGGTGAATGCCAATATCATTTCCATGCACCAGTAGCTCAATTGGATAGAGCGTTTGGCTACGGACCAGAAGGTTCCGGGTTCGACTCCTGGCTGGTGTACATTAAAAGCCCCTGTTTTTCAGGGGCTTTTTTTATAATGTGTCGTCCTCATTCTTTACCGATAGAACTAGATTATTTATCTGAAATATTTCAGCATTACTCATTATGCCGATGATTATATTGGGCATAGATTCCGATGTGTTAATTTGTAATATTGATTAAGGAGATATTTATAAATGTCAAAAATAATATCCTTTTACTTCCTTTTGGTTTTAAACTTATTTTTCCTCCAGTCATGTACTAATAACTCATATGATTTGGTAGATGATATATTTGTTAATTATGTAGAGAATAACCCTGGTGCTGCCATCATGGTTATCCATAAGGGTGAAATAATCCTAAATCGAACCTATGGACTAGCCGACCGTGATCAGCTTATTTCGGTTACAGATCAAACTAATTTCCGTTTGGCATCGGTTACGAAGCAGTTTACAGCTATGGGTATTCTTCAACTTATGGATAGGAATAAGCTAAGCTTTAGTACAAAACTGGTAGACATCTTTCCTGAATTTCCCGCCTACGCTGATTCCATCAATTATGGACATCTCCTCCATCATCAATCTGGATTAATCGATTATGAAAGCCTCATTCCCGATACACTGAACACTCCAGTATTAGACGCAGATGTTCTTAATTTATTATTGGATCAAGACAGTACTTATTTTGAACCAGGTACTGACTACAGCTATAGCAATGGTGGCTATGCACTATTGGCATTAACGATCGAAAGATTATCGGGACTGAGTTTCCCCCAGTATCTTTCAAAATATATTTTTCAGCCACTTAAAATGAATGGATCACTCGCTTATGTGAGGGATGATTCAAGTTTCGCAAATCGGGCCTATGGCTACACCGTTACTGACACAAATATCGTTTTTAGTGATCAGAGCATGACTTCATCTGTTCTTGGTGACGGTGGAATCTATTCATCCACATCTGATCTCTATAAATGGGACCAGGCATTGTATACAACAGATTTATTGAGTCAGGCTCTCTTAGACTCTGCATTTACCCCATGGCTCAGGGATTATGGCTGTGGTTGGCGTATTGAGGACTACAAAGGTCTAGAAAGAATTAGCCATACGGGTAGCACTTGTGGATTCCGTACAGATTTCATGCAGTTTCCGTCAGAGGAATTCTCAATAATCATATTGACCAACCGCCGGGAACCAGGGGTCCAATATTTGGCAGAAAAGTTAACGGATATATTTTTGCTGAAAGAAATTGAATCGGATCACTAAATCGACGGGTTGATCCCTCTTATCCCACGGTAAATCGATCGAGTTGCTCTTCGATATTGCTGACCACATCCTTCACCTTATTGGCATTGATGGCCAAATCTTGAGCTTCCATAGCTGATTCTTTTGAGACTGAAGATACGCTTTCCACATTTCTCGATATCTGCTCGATACCAGCACTTTGCTCTACTGCAGCTGCAGCAATCAGGGAAGCCGCTTGATTCAAGAGTTGCTATAATAATGATGATCATTTTTGTCGATTCCATGGATCGGCTCCTTCCCCCTCCAGTTTACATAAAATACTCATGCAGTATTATACAATAACATAGCATGCTGCTATTATGTGATGTGTCGATGTGAAACTGGCATTCTTTAAAGTTTTAACTCAATAACGTAATTTTGTTAAGCGTTTTGTATTTCTAGGGGTGATCGGAGAATCTTGGCTCTAACTCTACTCCTAATCCGTCTGCCATTCTGTTAACAAAAGCAAAATAGGCCGTGATTGCACAGATATCATGAATGCCTCGATCGTCAAAGCCTTCTTCTCGAAGCGTTTGTACATCAGCTTCATTCATCGCAGCTGGTGTTTGAGTCAATTTTAATGCGTATTTAAGTAAAGCTTGATCGACTCGTTTCAGACCTGCAGAAGTGCGGGTTTCCACCAAATCCTTGATCAGAATATTTTGCGTTTCAAGGGGAACCTGCTTACTGCTCAATAACCGACGGAGACCCGCTCCGTGATGCTCGATTCAGTAGTGACATTCATTTTCAGAGGAGACAACGACCGCTATCATTTCTCTTTGGATGCGTGAAAGGGGGCCTTTGCTAAACATGAGCTCTTTGTATAAATCATAGTGTAGTTTCAGTAATTTACTATGTACACTATGAATTTGAAGGATATGATCATTATCAGCAACTCTATGTTCTGCAGGCTGCTCTTCTATAGATATATATTTTATAAAGGCCATAATTTCTCCACATATTAATAGCTGATAACTGTACAACAAGACCATCACTTTAATAAGTGATTTCAGTATAGCATGCTGTAATGATAATAGCAACGTCAGTATTTGTAAGGGTTTTTACCATCGTTAAATGTGTCTTTGACAAGACAAATAATCGTCACAAGCTATTTAGATTGCAGTGAAGATGGAGTCGTAAAGATATCTCAGCCAAATACTTAATATGGTATGCTGAGATGTAAAAACTCTGTCAATATTGTAGACATTTGGAGGTTAAGTGAATTCAAAATTTATTGCTATTCTAATACTGGTATCCTTTCTAAGCATCACACGTGGGATATCTGATGACAATATCCACTCATCATCTAGGCGGATATCACCTATAGCTGTTGGTGACAAGTTGCCTGAGCTGGTTTTAACAGATACTGACTTTCACGATGTCAAGGTCCACGATTACCTCAAGGAGCAACCCCTGATCTTGATTTATTATCGCGGTGGCTGGTGACCTTACTGCACACTACAGCTGGGTCAGCTGTCCGAAATTGAAAATGATATTCTAGAGTTAGGTTTCCGTATCGTAGCTGTAAGTCCTGATCGTCCAGAGGTGCTTTCAGAGACCATCGATGTTCATGAATTACCTTATACATTACTCTCTGATAGTACGATGATGGGGGCAAAAGCATTGGGGATTGCAATCAAGTTCAGCGAACTAAAAGTTGCGGCCTATAAGTTGAACAGTCAAGATATAGAAGCCTCATCGGGTCAGGAACATCATCTAATTCCTGTCCCTACAGTTTTAATCATAGATCAAACAGGCATCGTCCGATTTGTTCATACCGATCCCAATCACCGGAAGCGGCTAGAGGCTGAAGCTCTCATGGAGATGGCTAAGAAGATTGCTGGTTAAGCAAGTATTTATTCTGTGGTGCATTTCATTTAATTGACCCTCATAGATATCCTGTCATAAAAGTAGGGGTTATGTGGACTGCAGAACACGATAAGATCAAATCCATAAATGAAGGTGATTGTTATTCGGCAGCTTTTTTATTATGTAAGTCTACGGGGTGAGTCTACTAAGATATAGTGGGTGTTATACGGTCCGTATAAGACGACATATTGAATTCAACTGACAGTCCTGTAAACTATTAATCACCGTCAAACGTTTGAAAGTCGGACTCATATCTTGATCCCGGTATGAAGTGTCTTATACGGTCTGCATAAGCTGGTTGCACAAAGCAGTAGATGTTAACAATCTTAAATTGGCCTGTAGGAATATAAAATATGATTGGGTCTGAAATCATTATGCTATGGTACTACATGGTATATTCCGGACATGCACTGGGTCCTCCGACTGCAAGCTTACACTCTAAAATTGGGGGGATTGATTATTAATGTGGAGAATAATCCCTCTGGATAAACCGCTCCCATCACTAAACTCTGGTCGCGTCATGCTATTTTCTCGTGCCAAGAATCCCGCCATGATTGATAGCCAATAACACATAAGCTGATGGTTGGGTGCCGTCAGGAAAACCGTTCTGAGACGACTTTGCATAAATGGGAACCCCAATCCGTAATTTTATAATATCCCAAGGTGGTTTTGCGACTGCCAGGTCAAATCCAATTGACGAAGAGGCTAATATTCTTGTTTCACGCTCAGTTGTCCACACTGAGGGTGGGGCTAATAATTGTTCAGCCTGGACCTGGACAAATGGAGCAAAGAATAACGGATACCACTGGTGTATTGCTGAAGAAACATGGGTTATAAATTTATGGTCACTATATATGTTATCTCTTTTTTGGGCATTCTTCTGGTATGCTCCAGAGATGGAAACGGTCGCAAAAAATTCAGGCTTTAAGCCAGACCATGGCATGGGTTGATTGTGAAGCATTAAAACTTCTCCCTTAACAGATTCCTCTGAATCAAATGGAAAAGTATCATCTAGGTAGTTTGATTTTCCAGGTAAAATCAATTGTATTTGCACCCAGTTTCTTCCCTGCTTTCCCAAAGCACGTCGGATGCCAAATGACCCCGAACCTGAATATGCTGATGTACTTACATTCTGATAAGTTACCCGTTCTTCAATCGTTCCCCAATTGCCAGCACCAGAGAGGAACAGGATATTTCTCAAACCCACTGACTTTGAGATTTCCGCAACAAGGGTGGTCTGTGGTCCATAAAGTATATTGCCAGCTCTCCCCCTTTCATTTACTTGAAGATCAATCATCCAGTGCCATCTATGATCACCGATTAAACTGTTAGGCCATTGCTCAGCCCAATTATTCATGGATGCTCCACCCCCCGCTTGACCATTTCCAATTGGCGAACAACATACCTGAGCATTCATATTAGTGGCGAATAGGACACTCAAAATGACCAGGATTGTTTTCATCGAATGATTTCCACATCTGGATAAAACGCTGCAACAGAGAACCAGTATGCGATATACCCATTCGCTGCCTTGAGTCGCTCTGATGGCGCAGGATCTGATAAATTTGTCCCTGTGATGTCCCACTGATTATCAGTACCGATCTGTTCAAGAATGAGTTCACCGGCATTCATATCCCAGGATTTGATGCCAATATTTCGAACGGTTTCAAAGGCCACGGCAATATTATCATTACCAGAAACTGCGATGACATACGATTTCTCACCAATATCCAGATTTAGAATTTGTGGTTCTGGGTAAGCACTGATATCAATCGCCCGAGCTTCCCCGTCGTTGATAAGGGTCAAAACACGTTTCTTTGCGTCCAATCGATCATCTTCAGCAACAACTGGGAAGTATATATAATCGCCACAACTGCTGGAGTTGCAGGTCTTATAATTCCCGTAAGGATAACTACTGTAATTTCGGGAGTAGCCTGTATTTGAATTGACAACCTTTGTGCCTGGAAAAAGTAATTTCCAATTTCCCCAGGTTGTTTCCACGACACTATTAAGGTGGAGCTCCCCACCAGAACGATCCCCTGCTGCAGACTTCAAAAGCATTTGGGGCCAAAAACTTTCAGTCTCGCGATCATACATTATGAGATTACTGTTATATAACAACCCTGATACACCATAATCTCCCGGTGTGGCAATGTGGATAGCACTCCCGGTTAGTGGGCAGTACGAGATTGTATAACCGTCTTCATTTACTATTTCATGCCAATCCAGAATCGAATGTGGATAAGCGATATGTTCACTTCCATTCCAGATTCCAACCACTAGATCTTCATTATCAAGAAAAGATATATCAGAACCTTTAATATCAGAGCGGTCGGGATTTTCTAGACTAGGTATACAATCTCGTCCACCATAACATCCCTGACGCATGAATTGAGTATCAATGGTCCAAACTAAATCACTATCATCTCCGACTATCTCGTTCTCCTGACAGCCCCAGAATAGGACTGCTAGTAGCATTACATATATATACCGCATAATTGCCTCCATTATTGTAATTTCTGAAGCAATAATAGATATCAGCACATGATATTGCTGTCGCAAGACGGACATTTCTCAAAACCATTCCCCTGAATTCAGAGTTCTGTAAACATTGTTTCTTATTACAGCAGATAGCTTTTAATAATATATGATGTCAAGGAGCTTTCCTTGATTCAAGGTCTTCAAGACCTATCTTCACCACCCTATTCTGAACCGGAGTGAAGGAGTTTTCGTGGAGTGGAGAGCAAGCCATATATTAGTGAAAAGTCGTAGTCTAGCTGATGAATTACATAAACGTATCCAGAAGGGTGCGCGATTTGAACAATTGGCTAAAGAATACTCTACATGCCCCAGTAAATCCAAAGGCGGTGATCTCGGTTGGTTCGGGACAGGTCAGATGGTAAAACCATTTGAGGAAGCTGTTCGTAAAATGCCTCGTAACCGGCCATCAAAACCCGTTTCAACTCAGTTTGGTTACCATATTATTAAGAAAACAGGCGAGAGATGAGTAATCAGTTCGAATCTTACCGACACAAAACCCGTGCGGTGATCTTTTTGATGTCCTCGGCCATCAAATGTCTTTATGGTGAGAAAAGAACTCTTATCATTGATCATTCATTTGGTGATGGATACTATTGTGTTCTAAAAGAACAAAAAGGTATAAATCAGTCAGAGTTAGATATTATCGCTAATAGAATGCGTGATCTTCAAGACAAGAGTAAAGAAATTAATATTCGCGATGCAAAAGCTGAGGACTGGAAGCATTTACATACGCCTCGGATTCGGAGTAATCGGCCGCCTGTACTGATTCTTGATAAGCATATCTCAGCTTCCTATGAATTTACCAATCTCAACCTTTCAGATCTTCCTAATTTTACTCTCACCCCTTATGACCGTGGTTTTCTCCTTCGTATGAGCGAAAATGGGAGCGAAATCACTCCCTTTTCAGATTCGCCTAAACTCTTTCAGATGATGAAGGAACATGAGAAATGGGGTCGTATCCTTAGCGTTTCATCTATCGCTGATTTGAATGAACAAATTATGAAAATGGGTTTCAAACAGTTGATCTGGGTTGCTGAAGGCCTACAGGAAAAACGAATAGCTGCCCTGGCCGATGATATTGCTGCAAAAAAGGATACCAGAGTCATTTTTGTTGCTGGACCCTCTTCATCTGGAAAAACGACCTTTACCAAGCGCTTGGCCATTCATCTCGCTGTAAATGGATTACGGTCACGCTATCTATCCATGGATAATTATTTTCTCGATAGAGACAAAATCACACCGCAAGCGGATGGATCGCTTGATTTTGAAAATGTTGACTGTCTCGACCTGAGTGCACTTAAGCTCGATATCAAACAGATGATTTATGGTCAGCCAGTATTTAAAAGACGCTATAATTTTGTCGAGGGTAAACAAGAAATCCTAAAAGACACGATGTGGCTCAATGATGGTGAAGTGCTTATCTTTGAGGGTATTCATGGTCTAAATCCACTCATACATGAAGGTATGCCAGCAGATAGTTTCTACCGTGTGTATATAAGTGCATTAACACAGCTTAACATTGATTATACCCATCCTTTATCAACTTCCGATGGTCGCCTGATTCGGCGTCTCGTTCGAGATAATCGTTATCGTGGATACACTGCTGATGATACAATTGGGCGCTGGAATTCTGTTCGACATGGTGAATTGATGAATATCTTCCCCTTCCAGGAGCAAGCAGATGCAATGTTCAATTCAGCATTGGTCTATGAGCTCTCAATATTGAAACGTTATGCACTTCCTCTGCTGAGAAATGCCAAAAAGAATACGGTTAGAGATAGACTGATCACTTTACTCTCACTCTTTCACACGATTCCAGATCGCCACGTGCCTGGGACATCCATCCTGCGTGAATTTATTGGTAAGAGTTACTTTACTTATTAAGGGCCAAATACTAACACCAAATGCACTTCCATTCTACACCTAGATTGTTCCTTAGCCATGGATGAAACACTGATCTTCACAGGTAGAAAGACAAGTGCCTATGGGATAATTCTAATATGATTTTATTTGTGACTGAAATGAGTATCATTCCTGCTGGCATGCTCCTTAAAGTTAAAACTTCAACTATAACTAAAACTCCAACTACATAATGGTTCTGTAATATTATGCGTGTTTTATTTGTACTCTCTGGTGATCCACCTGATTTAGATTTACTCCTGACTGAAATTCAGGCCGCTGATTTAACAGTCGCTGTAGACGGTGGCGTCGACATTTTTCGTAACCAAAACCATACACCTGATATCACCATCGGTGATTTTGATTCAAAAAAGACTGATGTAGATTCTGACAGTAAATGTATATATCTACCAGATCAGAATCAATCAGATCTACAAAAAGCATTCAATTATATAGAACAAAACTACTCTGTTTCTACCGTTGTGTTACTCGGCGCAAATGGTGGTCGCACCGATCACTTGATCAACAATCTGCAGATCTGTGCATCATCTGATTCCCACATTAAGATCATAATCAAACAAATCATAGCTGTAGATGAGCGCCCAACACTAGAAACTATACTCCGGATTACACCCGATATTAAGGTCGACCTACGAGTCATGAAAGGCACTACTTTAAGTGTTTTCGCAATCAGTCATTTTAGGGGTCTCTGCTCCAAGGGCCTCAAATGGGAGCTATCACAGATAAATTCGGCTTCTGGAGTTTTTAGCCAAAGTAACCTTGCAAATGTTGATGACCCACAGTTCACCCTCCTTGAAGGTGTGGCCTATATCTCTATCTATCAATGAGGTAGAGTAGATACCTATGGTATTACATACACTGGATATTGGGATATTAATTATTTATCTGCTAGCCATAATGTTGGTTGGTACACTCAACAAATCCAAAAGCGGTGCCACAGATTACATGCTCATTGGTCGCAAGCTATCCTTGCCGGCTTTTGTCATGACTCTGGTTTCCACCTGGTATGGCGGCATTCTTGGCGTCAGCGAATTCAGCTTCTCTTATGGCATTTCAAACTGGGTCATCTTTGGGTTGCCCTATTATGTGTTTGGAATAGCCTTTGCCCTCGGGGTGGCAAAACGTGCACGTACGCTTGAAGTAAGTTCGCTTCCCGAAATAATGGCTAAAGATTATGGCCCCCATGCAGGACGCATCGCCTCTATTCTGGTGCTCTTATTAGCAAGCCCAGCACCTTATATCCTTACGCTTGGTATTCTACTTAACTTCTTTCTCGGCATCTCTTTGACAGTGGGAATAATCGCAGGTACACTATTTTCATTGCTCTATATATTTCGTGGAGGGTTTAGCGCAGTTGTGAATACAGATAAGATTCAGTTTATCCTTATGTTTCTAGGATTTCTAATCATTCTGATTGTTTTATCAATTAACTATAAAACGCCTATCGAACTCTGGACCTCCCTCCCTTCCTCACATAAAACTTTATCAGGTGGCCACAGTTTTAGTTATATACTGGTTTGGTTTTTTATTGGGTCATGGACTCTGGTTGATCCAGGGTTTCACCAACGGGTTTATGCAACCAAATCGCCTTCCGTCGCAAAAAGGGGGATATTGCTGGCAGTAATATTTTGGTTCTTCTTTGATATACTAACCACCCTTACTGGACTATATGCCTTTTCCTATCTTCCAGCTGATACGCTTCCGTCTCAAGCCTTCCTTCAACTAGGACATTTAGTTCTTCCGATAGGCTTGCAGGGTCTATTCTATATTGGGATCATGGCGACTGTCATGTCCACATTGGATAGTAACGCACTTATCTCTGGAATTACACTGGGAAAAGATATTCTGGGAAGTTTTTCAACATTTAAGAAATATCCCAATGAAAAGCTGATCAAGTATGGAATGCTTACGATGTTAATTCTAGGAATAATAATGGCTGTTTGGATTCCATCGGTCATTGGTCTCTGGTATACCTTTGGAACAATAGCCATCCCAGGGTTACTCATCCCCACATTGGCGAGTATCTTTAGAACGCCTATGTCTCGGATAGCAGCCATAATGAATTTAACAATTGCTCCTTTGGCTTCTCTTTTCTGGTTCTTTTTTGGAAAAGTGGATCAATGGCGTTATTTATGGGGTATAGAGCCTTTCTATCCGGGGTTACTAACAAGTCTGTTAATTTTGAGTCTCTCTATTTATTTAAAAAGGAAACCAACAATTGCAACCTTCACTAGAAAATAAAACGGTCTTAATCACAGGTGCAAGTGCTGGTATTGGCGAATCTTGCGCCCAACTATTTGCTGAAGCAGGTGCCAATCTCATTCTTACTGCCAGAAGAGGCGAAAGACTTAAGAAAATGTCTGATGTTTTTACAACAACCCGTCCTGCCCATGTGCAAATTGCAGATATGATCATATTTCCGACAAAACAAGCTGCCGCTACTGTTGTTCATCGCGATATCATCTGATACCTACGCATTCAATAGATCAAGCGCATTTGTGGTGAGTCCAGACTAGGATAGATATCACATCTATCTCAACTTGTGTCCGTGCGCAATTTATTATTACTGAGCCAGTTTACTTTTATACATTATTAATCACCAACTACCTCTGAAGGAGGTCGACATGAAAATCAGAAAATTAACTACCGGCATGATTGTAATAGCGGCAGTAATCCTTTTCTCAATGCTTGGTTGCGAAGAAGTTATCGATCCTGACTATGTCTCTCCTGGGGATTCAATTGCAGCACTTTCTATGGTAGACTCTGCCAATGCATCTTTGGAAGCTTTGATGGATGCCATGTATACGGCTGACCCTGATTCTGTGCAGGATCTTCTGGATATTTTGGATTACAGCGAGCCTTATGCACTCTATGTGGCGGCTCATGAATTAAATCCAAAAAACAGTGATGCCAATTTCGGTCTTGCATTCACAGGTTTCCTTATGCTCTCCCAGGATGATCAGCTCCAGGAAATGTTATTACGGTGGGAGTCATTTTTTAATATCCATGAACCTTTTGCAGTCACAGAGCCTGAGCCCTCTTTACCTAAATCTGGTTTTGGACTTCCCTTAACTATTGATGGTATTCGCATTCCTATTTCCCCCATCATTGGTACTCCCATTGCTCTTACAAAAATGAGTATTGACGATGTCCCCCAATTTAGCGAATTTCAGAATTTAATTGAGAGTCTGTTTTTGCCCGTCATTGAAGAAAGCATCAACGCTCTGGATATTGTGGATGACAGTTCGAATTTTGTATTTATGATCTCTCCCGCCATGCAAGGCGAAATAGAGGCAGAGCCACTAGAATTAGATCTTACAGAAATCTACGCACTGGAGATGGGTCTCTATGGACTCAAAAGTGTCTTGAAAACTGTTGTCGCTTATGACTTTGATTTCGTTTCATTTGATTCAGTTGGTATTGTTACTGAATTGTCCCAAGGTTCAGAATTTGCCACTTTGAAATCAGGCGGTGCTGCAGACTTAAGTGCAGCTCACACTTCAGCCAACACAGCAGTCCAGAAAGCATTGGCTGCTCTTGATTTTCTGGCGGCAGAAACCGATGATCAGAGTAATGATCTTATTCAGATATCAGGTGAGGGAGATATTGATGAAGTTCGTGGCTATATTTTAGAAGCCCAGTCAACCCTTTCAGAACCAACAATGATCCACTTTGAATATTGGGAAGATATTTATGATGATGATGGGAATTGGATTGGTGACGAATTAGTTGAAGACAGCATCAATGTTGATATATCAAATTTCTTTACGAATCCCATTACTGATTTCAAGGCGATGCTACCCCCCTATACAATGGGAACATCTACCTATTTCGACTATGAGCACTCTATAATTAGTGAACATATCACTTATGAAGAAACTGAAGTCAGTGTTCCTGGTTTGAACAACGAAAACATTATAGTGACGCTCGATTATTCATATAATAACGGTGATCCAATATCTCAAGCCTGGGTCAACCTTGGATTTAGCTATGATTTAACCACCACAAATGTGGATGATTTACCAGTTTCTGTTTGGGAATTATACGTTGAATTTCAAGCGCTTATATTTGAATATTCAAACGAATTGTATAACGACCCCCATATCTCATTTTTCTGGTCGGGTAATGTGACAACTGGTTCGAGCCTAACAATTGATGGCGATTTTAGTATCGCTTATGAACAATTGGTAAATCCTCGTGTAGAACCAGCTCTAACCTGGGTCGCAGGGACTTATAGTGAATGGTTGTTGGCTTGGCCAGATCCAACCATGCACGAGATCTTCCCAGACCTTGACGGCGCAGGAATAGCCGAATTCCTGGGCATTGATGAAGAGAACTGGCTAAATTTTACGCATTAGAATATTTGATAAATATTAAATAAAAGGCGATCAAAATGATCGCCTTTTTTCTTATGCACCGCGCTATCTATATCATCATTATTGCCATGAGCCTTGTGACTGTCCATTCTATTCAGGCAGCGAATCCAGCTTTCCATAATGGCAACCTGGACAGTACCCGTGATCATTCAATCTCTCTTAAGTATACTCAATCCCCTGCCTTTGGTTTGACTGAGAGCCAATCCAAACAACACTCAATAAGTGGATCCCGAGCAGAACTAAGCTACAGGAATTCAAGGGGATCAAAGATTGGCTATAAAATCACTGCGTTCAATGTTCAAAAGTTCTATACGCTTGAAGACTCCATCAACCTCTACTCCCTCCAACATGCTGATCCCATAGGTATCAACTTTGTTGGACATTATGCTCATAACAGAAATCTGCTGAGCGTGGCGATCACGACAACCCAAAACGCTGGTTTACATGATTTTAATTTGCAATATTTTTATACTCACAAATATTTTGATATTAATGTTGGTCTGGTTGATAATGAACATTCGCTTGAAACTAACATTGTTACTTCTGAAACCAGCTACCCGGGGCAAATCGCAAGTCATCAGTCCAGCTGGAATCTGGGTACAGGTTTTAAATTCAACAGATCCTCATCGGAATTTAGGTATTCTAGAACCGTTGAATCTGATCATCCCAAAAGCTCAACAGACAATATTCTCGTAGACTCCGAGCCATTTCATGTAGAACGACATCTTTTATTCGGTTATGATCTGGGAGTTCAAACCAAGCTTCAGATGACTTATACTGATTTAATAGATACGGTTAATACTGATATTAGTATCTCAAACGAGAACATAGGCAAAATATACGCCCTGGATCGCCATGAAGAGTCCTATGGCGCCAACATAACCCACCAATCACATTCATTGGGTCTCACCTACCATAAGCATGTGGGCAGGCTTAGTGCCCATCTATTAGCATCCTATTTTGGTGACTTACTTACCCAGTTAAGTGGTGCTAGATACTATCACGTCGTTGAATATGATCTGACGTGGATCAATTTCAACTATTCCACTTCAAAAAGGGTGGGTAAGCAAACGCTAATCTCTCTTTCTAATTCAATATTCGCCGGAAGCGGTGAATGGTACTCAAGGCATCATGTATTTCTTTTTCCCAACCCGCTAAGTGATCTAGAGATACAGAATATAGAAATCAATCAATTTCTATTGAATACTGTTGAATTGCAACTTGCTCGAAAACTTTCAGATAGAATAAACCTCAAGCTGGAAGCGGAGTATATGTTTCCATTGATTATTGAAGTCGAAACCCATCCACAGATAGATCTCAACAAACAGAAATTGACCCAGTTGCCGCGAATGATGATTCAATTGATAGTTTCAATATAGATGAGGTAAAAAAGCCCCGAATTTCTCCGAAGCTTCTAATTTCGTATTGTGCTTTATCCCTGAGGAATAGGCGGTGCTAGAAGGGCATCCATTTGTTTGTCGAATCGATTTAAACCTGATTTTGGATATTCAAAAACCTTTGTACGATCGCTAACTCTAACGATAAGCGAGGTCGCCTGAGCATCCTCGAGATGGAATTTTAGATCAATTGATTTACCTGTATCAAGGGTGATGGATATAGACTGATATATAAGACCTTCGGCAAGAATCATTTCTGTAAAGCCATTGGCCTTCATGTTCTCTAAGGGCCTGAGCATATTGGTAACTTTTTCAAGATCTACCTGTTCCCCATTATACATCCAAACCGGACCTTCACGATTAAGGCGATAATTTAATTCTCCTGAAAAAGTGACCTCTACAATATTGCTAATACTGAATGAAGTCATGGTGCGATCCCAAAAATCAGTAGGCTCAAATGACTTGAATTGGCTTAAGCTGGCTTTGACAGCATAGATTTTATCTGCACCAGCCTCCCGAACAAAGGTCTCTAAGTAATTCGCACCGGCTTTACCAAGAATCAAGTGTTGTAATGATTGACCAGCAGATGATAAGAAATTGATCTGCGTTGCCTGATCGGTCAGTTCATATTTCATCTGTTTCTCAGTCTTTTGAGTGACCATTCGATCTATTTTTAGAGCACTCATTTGAGATATAAAACTAGTCATCCGAACAGAATCAACTGGATAGCCACCAAGTTCCCACTGACCCGAATTCTGTTCAAAAAGAAATGCTTCGCCAGTTGCTTGTACCTGAACAGTGGCAACATCCTCTTTGTCAAAGATCAACTGATCTTGATCTATGGATTTTGTGTCTAAATTTCCCGTTTGAGTGAAATAGTACAAGAGCGCTAAGACCAATAATGATGCTCCAGCATAAATAGTCTGCTTATTCATCATAACTATACTCCTGCCAAGGTCTTGGATTTATTGCGAATATACCAACGGATAAAACCCATCAGCGTAATCAGAATAGGCGCTAATAAGATATTGATCCACTTTAAAGATTGTCTTGTGGCACGGGTCATTTCTTCAAGTTGGGCTGGTTGAATATTTTTTGAACGGATAGATATCAAACCATTTCGATCATGAAGCCAATCCACCGTATTGAGCAGAAATGTTAGACTGGAAGGTACCATAAATTGTTGAGATGTGAAGGTTGCATTTCCAACAGCTACCAGTGCAGTTGGCACCATCGAGGTTCCCAGGTGGGATTCGGGGTAATGAATACTGTCAGGACGCGATGAACCAAAATACGATGAGTATTCACCTTCCAAGACAGCAGATATGGATTTTGATCCTTCACGATACATATAATCCGGCACTTTTTGTCCAGCTGAAATATTAATACTACGCGTTCTTTGATCTGGCATGGCATAACCAGTCATATCAGATGTATGCATGAGAGAGGTGAACTTGACCCGTGTAGAATCACTAGTTGAAGTAAGCTCATTAACAAAAAAGAAGCCCAATTCGTTTAAGCGATTCACAATCGGACTGTCTGCATCGATGCGTGTAATCCGCGGTGCGTATGGATAATCCACAGCCACTGGAATTTGTAGAAAACCCAGATTCTGCATAGCTTGAACCTGATAGCTCTGTTTATCCATGAGCAGCTGTGTTCCATATTTCACGCCAAAATGTTCAAGAAATTCGAAGATATTGCTCTGGTTCTCCTGAACGGGAAAATATTGATTTTGCATATCGACTATTTTTGTGTTTAGGAACAATCCCAGACGACCACCCCGCAATATGTACTGATCAAGCTTATAGAGGTCCTGACCAGCAAAAGAAGTTGTCGCTCCAGCAAGAATAATGGTATTAATATCCTGAGGAATTTGGGATTCGGAGGTCAAGTCAAGAGCTACCAATTCATAGTTTTTCTGAATCTCCCCCATTGCCCGAGCAACCCCTTCCTCACCTAATTCCTGCTCACCATGTCCTGTGAGCCACCCAATTTTTGGCAGACTCCCTTGACTTAGTTTTTTGATAGCGCCAGTCATGTCATATTCGAGTTGTTCGATATGTTGTGCAAAAGGAATGACTTCTTGTTGGTCACCGTAAAGGAAGGCAATTCCAAGGTAGATTCTTTGAACCTTTACCTCATCACTCTCTGTAATGTTAGCCTGAACCGGCTGAATGCCATAGGACATAGCTTCCTGCTCCAGTTCCTGATCTTCACCTGTTACAGCAATAAATTCATATTCCAATCCTGATCCAGCATAGGCTCTGTATTCATCAAGCATATCCAGGACATATTGTTTAACCGAAATAAGCTGGCGTGGAAAATTCTCAGAATAGTAAACCTTAACTGTGATCGGATCATCGATATCCTCAAGAATAGTCCGTGTGACATCACTGATTGAATAGCGTTGATTTTCTGTTAGATCAAAGCGAACAAACATTTTCTGAGCAAATAAGTTGAAAATAAAGATCAAACCAATGATGAGTATGGTGAAGGTCCAGGTATTTTTAGAATTCATCATATCACACCTACCTGAACTTTCTGCTAGACAATGCAGTGCTGCTAATAAGCAGAGATACCAGGATTAGAGAAAAGAAATACAGTAAATCCCTGGAATCAAGTACACCTCTGAAAAAGTTTTGATAATGGAAACGGATACTTAGATTTTCAAATAAAGTGGCCATAAATCCAGATCCATTGGCCATTCCATTCATCAGAAAAAAGACTGCGATAATCATGATACCCATGATATAGGCCACGATTTGATTGCGGGTAAAACTACTTGCCGCTAAACCCATGGCCAGATACGTCGCACCCAAAAAGAAAAAACCGATATAACTGCTTATCACTATTCCCATATCCAGGTCGCCTACAAATGAAATAGAAATTGGAGCAACAAGAGTACCCGCTAGAATGATTCCAAAAATAACCAGGGTGGAGAGATATTTTCCAATGATGATGTGCATATCAGTAATGGGCATGGTGACCAACAGCTCCAAAGTATCCTGATGTTTTTCCTCAGAGATAAGCCTCATGGAAACAGCCGGTGCAATAAAGAGCAACACGATGGCTCCATAATCAAAGATGCCTCGGATATCCGCAATATTGATGGCAAAAAATGGATAATCACCATAATCAAAGAATAACCAGTTTGTAATTACCAGAAATGAAGAGATCACAATAAATGCAATCGGAGAATTGAAGTAGGTCTTCATCTCCTTGCGATAGATAGCTAAAATTTCAGACATGTCTCACTTCCTTAGTTCGTCAATTTTCTAAAAACATCTTCCAGGGTGAAACTGGAAGGTGATGACTCAAGTATTTTCCACTGCTTTGAGACAGCAAGATCAAACATCTGCTCTCTGAAGTCGGTACCAGCGTTAATATTGAGGGATACATCAAGATCTCCATTCTTTTGAAGTTTGATATCATCAAGCTCAACAGTGGCCAGATCATTTACAATCGCTATAAATTCGGATTTATCGGCATTCCGCAGTACCAGTTCTAGATGCATCTGTCCGGCAATACTCGCTTTTAGCTCCTCAGCGGTGCCCTGGGCAGCGATTATGCCTTGATCTATGATTAATACACGATCACTGGTTGCTTGCACTTCCTGCATGATATGCGTAGAAAAAATAACCGTTTTACTTTCACCAAGTTGACGGATCAGATTTCGAATTTCAATGATTTGATTTGGATCCAATCCAGTGGTCGGTTCATCCAAAATCAATATTTCTGGATCATGAAGGATTGCCTGGGCGAAACCAACACGTTGCCTGAATCCTTTTGACAACTCATGGATATCTTTATGGATCACTTGACTCAATCCACAGACATGTATCACACGGTCGAATGCACGTTTGCGTGAATCACCGTTAATTTTCCTGACATCGGCAATAAAGTTCAGATAATCTCGAACCCCCATCTCATCATACAATGGGGTTGATTCTGGGAGATATCCGATTTTTTTTCGCACTGCCATTGAATCATTCACCACATCCAAGCCATCAACTGTAATACTGCCTAATGTGGGTGGCATATAGCAAGTGATCATTTTCATGGTTGTTGTTTTTCCAGCCCCATTAGGACCGAGGAAACCGAGAATTTCACCCTGTTTTACAGAAAAAGATATGTCTTTTACTGCATCATTACTTCCATAAGATTTTGTTACGCCTAATACTTCGATCACGATTTTTCTCCCTGATCATCTTTTATCATGGTTTCTTTAACCATCTGTATGGTTCGGCTCAGAGCCTCACCTGCTTCTAATTCGTTGCTGCTACCTTTAGCAAATTTGATAAAATCTGCCGTTTCCAATATCTCTCGAGTTGAATCCAATAATTCATCATTAAACTCAGCCATAGCGCTGGTTAATTCCATGAACTCTGAGGTAGTAAGTTCCAATGCATCAATGAGATAGAGATTTTCATAATACGCTTTTAGGATATGTGTAAGTTCTGAGTAGAATTCCTTGAATTGTTCAAATCGCAAATATTTAGAACGTTTGAGTGTTTCCAATTCGCGCAAAGCGATAACATGAGCTTCTTCTGGGGGAACAATTATTTTTTGTTCGGTGATCGCTTTTTCAGATCGCGTATACCGTTTAACCAACCAATAGACAAGATATAGAATAATGAGAGAACCTATAATCCAGGCCAATATAACTAGGTTGAAGGGTAAGCGTATCCCATGTAAACCCTTGATATCACGAAAAGTAGAATCACTTACGGTTAAAATAGAAAATATTTCAAGATCGGGCCCCTGGAGGAGGAGACTATCAACTTCAGTTCCTTTGACAACATAAGCGGTTATGGAGGGAAAATGATAGATGCCCACTGAATCAAATATAGCTGTTTCGAAGGTTAAATCTGTTCCAGTCGAAGTGATCATTTGCTTTTGATCAAGAACCTCAATCCCTGAACCGTCAACGGCATACTCACCCACCCTCAACAATGACTCTGTATCATGTTCGATGGACCAGCCAAAGCTTATCACATCGCCAAGGGACCCATGCAGGCTATCTGCATGAAAGACTGCATCAACTGCCAGGAGTGATTGTACAGCTAGTAATAAGGGTAGAATATGTCTCAGTCTCATCTCATCCTCGTGGCACGACGCCGGAAGAAACTGATTAATAAATCGACATAGGGTTTATCTGTACGAACAGCGAGATAATCGAGTCCATTAGATTTAAAAAATGCCTGAAGCTCTGCATGTCTCTTTTTTGATTGCTCTTTATATGCTTCTCGTAGAGATGATTTACCTGTATTAACCAGTGAAGTTTCCCCAGTTTCAACATCATGAAGCTGAATGAGGCCTAAATTGGGTAATGCTAATTCCCAGGGATCCTGGAGGTGGAATGAAAGCATATCGTGGCGCCGGCTGGCCTGCTTGATACTTTTTTCATAGTGTTTATCTAAAAAATCTGAAATCATGAATACCACGGCCCGTTTTCGCTGGACACGACTCATAAATTCCAGAGCTGCTTCGATATTGGTTCCCTGATGTTGTGGCTCATGATCCAGGACTTCTCTGATCACCCGTAAAACGTGGGCACGACCTTTTCGAGGTGGAATAAATTTCTCAACTCTATCTGTAAAAATGATCAGACCGACTTTATCGTTATTCTTTACAGCGGAAAAGGCTAATACAGCTGAAAGCTCAGCTGCAAGATTACGTTTCATCTGTCCGCGGGTACCAAATGCACCTGATGCAGAGGCGTCAACCATGACCATTACTGTGAGCTCACGTTCCTCTTCAAAAAGCTTTACATAGGGTACACCAGTCCTGGCAGACACATTCCAATCAATAGTTCTAATCTCATCCCCAGGCGTGTATTCACGAACTTCGGCAAATTCCATCCCACGGCCCTTAAATACTGAATGGTATTCTCCGCCAAACACGTCATTTACCAGGTGTCGAGTGCTTAACTCAATTTTCTTAACCTTTTTTAGTAATTCACGATTTAGCAAGATGATGCTCTTTCTGCATTCATAATATAGCTGTGGATTTTATTGAGTATTGGGATCATAAAAGCAATACGAGATTCAACCTTTGGCAAGCACAGCAAGCTACACATGTGATGTGTAACTGCCTGAGATTCTCGAAAGGTTATCGGAATCTTAACCTATGGATTGTTTATGGGACTTCAGTTACCTCAAATATACGTTGAACCATATCTTCACTGGTTACTTCCTCAGCTTCTGCCTCGTAGGAAACCAGTACACGATGCCGTAAGACATCCATACCAATCGCCCGAATATCATCTGGAGTAACGTAGCCACGCTGATGGATAAATGCATTTGCCTTGGCGGCCAATGCCAGATTTATTGAAGCGCGAGGCGAGGCACCATATTCGATCAACGGAGCAAGATCAGGCAAGCCTGCCTTGGCAGGATCTCTGGTAGCCATCACCAGGGATACGATATAGGAAAAGATTTTATCATCGATATATATTTCATCGACAACCTTGCGAGCATCAAGAATATCCTGCTTTTTAACAACAGGTTTGATGTCAAACTTAGGTTCGGGGTGAGCCATACGCTTAATAATTTCAAACTCTTCAGCTTCAGTTGGATAATCTACCTTAAGCTTAAGCATGAATCGGTCAATCTGGGCCTCAGGTAGTGGGTAAGTCCCCTCCTGCTCAATTGGGTTCTGAGTAGCTAGTACAAGAAAAGGCTCTTCAAGTTTATAGGTCGTATCCCCAATGGTAATTTGCTTCTCCTGCATGGCTTCCAATAAGGCAGCCTGAACCTTTGCTGGTGATCTATTAATTTCATCAGCTAGAATAATATTGCTAAAAAGGGGACCCTTTTTAACATTAAACTCACCATTCTTTTGATTATAGATCAGGGTACCCAACAGATCAGCTGGTAAGAGATCTGGTGTAAACTGAATCCGATTAAAATCAGTATCAATCAATTCGGCCAAGGTTTTAATGGTGAGTGTCTTTGCCAGACCGGGAACACCTTCAAGCAGAATATGTCCATTAGACAATAGCCCAATAAGAATCCGGCGAATCATACCCTTCTGTCCCACGACTACTTTTGCGGCCTCGGATTCCAGGGTTTTTAGAAAGAGACTTCTTTCCTTAATCTTTTCGTTAAGTTGGGTAAGATCAAATGTCATAGTATTAAGACCTGTGAATTAGGATGTCTTTGTCAGGAGATGCTGTAATTCAGGAATTTCTTCAAGAGATTTCCCAAGATACTTCAATTCAAATTCAACAGAGGGTGCCATCTCATGATCTGGATATTTCTCCAAAAAAATGGAGTAATACTTGGTGGCAGCATCATTCTGTCCCATTTCATTGGCGTAGATATATCCAACTGAGAATAAGGCTTTCGGTGCTTGTTCAGAATCAGGATAAGTATTCACAACCTTTTCATAGGTCAGAATTGCGTTGTTAAGGTCACGGACATTCTTGTGAAAGACCTCTGCAAATTCGTAGGTCATGTCAATGATATTTGGAGCGTCGGGAAATTTTTCAAACCATAGCTCGTACATTTTCACTGCAGCTTTATTGGCTTGGGCAGCAAGTGCCTGCTGAGCTAAATCACGTAAATCACCGGCAGAATAGTCAGCCAGATCGGTCAGAGTAGCTGAATAATATTGGTTTGCCTTATCGAAATCTTTCAAATGTTGTGCGGATATATTACCGGCTTTAATATTTGCGGCAATTCTGTCTGCACCACTCTCTGCTTTATCAACAGCATTTTGAAATGACTCAAGAGCCTGCTCATATTGTTCTGACTTCTGAAGTTCACTAGCCTGAGTTAAGTACTCATCGTATGATTTTCCACATGAACTTAACATCAACCCAATAATAACCATACCCGGGATTAACAATTTTCTCATTTTCACATTTCCTCTTGTTTCATTACCTGGTGATTTATAACCATTTTTAGCTTAAAATAAATAATAATTTCCTGTGCACGGCTTGTTCTACTACCACTGCGAAATCATGTTCCCAGCATTATAGTTTTTCTAGAATGAGTATGCTATAGCAATGTGCAATTGCCCAGTACTTTTCACGCTAGAATCTCCTATAGGAATACCATAATCAATTCTTGCTGGACCGATGGGAGTATCAATCGTAATCCCCGCTCCAACAGCCATTTGATATTGTGAAATATCTACATCTTCAATATCTTCCCATAGATGCCCAATATCCCAAAACACCTCGCCTCCCAGCAGTCCATATATGGGAAAACGTAATTCAAGATTTGTGAAATACCGAACATTACCCCCTATCCGAACACCATCCGTTACGGGACCGAGTGCCTGTTGTTCATATCCACGGATACTTGAGCTTCCTCCCAGGAAAAAACGTTTTTCGAAAGGTACCTCATTGTCAGAATCCTTCTGAATGGCAAGTCCAATATCTAGATTATGGGCAAGCACAATATTAGCGAAGATCGTCCAGTAGGTACTAAATGATGTTTTTAGCTGGAGATAATCATTTTCACCACCTAAAAAATAGCCAACCAAACCCGGCTCTATCACAAGTTTGAATCCGTGGTGGGGATAGAAAAAGTTGTCCCGCTCATCCCAGGCGAATTTTGCTCCAACTTTACGCTCTTCCTCATAGAGGTCTTCGAGTTCGTCTGGATCACCATTACTGCTCGATTTACTCCATTCCGTGAGGGCCTGAATTTTAATTTTCCGGAACCAGCGATAGGTCATAATCCCCCTTAAGCCATAAGCTGTATTCTTAAAATCAGAGTTATGGTCATCGATATACCAAAAAAATGGGTTAATCGTGAGGGGAATTCGATATTTTGCCAACCAGGGCTCGACGTAAAAGAAATCAAGCTTGAATTGCTGAGGAATAAAAATGGCGGGGTAGATGGAACTAATTTCAGTTTGTAGACGGACTCGACGACTCTTATCAAAAAGGTTGTTGTTATACCAACTCCCAAAAATACGTACACTTAGATCCGGATCGCCATCAACGATATTTTCCTGCTTTAATCCAAAATTCATATCAAAGCCCCTGAATTTTGCAGGAATGACTTCTACATCCAGGTTTATGGTACCGGCATCCAGATCGACCTGCCCCATTCTGATATTCACGCTATTAAAGAGACTGGTTTCATAGAGACGTCTTTTTGACTCTTCGATATTGGTTAGGTTGAATATCTCACCTTCGTTTACAATAATCTCTCGTCGTAATACCTCTAGTGAGATTTGTTCATACTGATCAATATTTATCTGACCAATCTGAAGCTTGGGGCCTTCATCGACCCGTATATAAAGACTTACTGAATCATCAACGACAACACTATCCTGAATATTGATCAACGGGTAGCCACTGTCTTTATACAGGGATAACATTTCCATCAAATTCTCGCGAATTTTAAAAGTATTAAAACTTGCCCCAGCCTGGAATTCAATCAATTCTAGATATTTTTCATCTGAGAATATTCGATTCCCAGCCAGATTCACATCCCGCAAATAGTATTGTTTGCCCTCGACGACATTGAGATAGATTCGGATTGTATTATCTACAGGGGTTGACAACGAATCAGTAATCTGAGCATCCAGAAAACCATGCAAAGAATAATAATTCTCAAGCTTTTGTATTTCTCGTGCGAGGTGATGGGAGTTATAGAAACTTCCCTTTGATATAAAGGTTACCTTTTCCTTGAGATATATTTGATCATACAGATCATCGTCAGAAAGGTGATCATTACCAATAAATTGTATCTCAATAATTTCTGGTGCTTCCTCAAAAGTCTGAGTGAAACCTGTTGTCAGGATTAGACTCGTGATGATCAGAGTATGCAAAAGAGATGTTCTTAATAAGTGAATTTTACTCTCCAATTCAATTCTACTTCTTTATCCTGATTGATTCTACTGGTGACGGAAACATTTCGATTAATCTGATATTCCAGGCCAAAATCGTAGCCGGTATCATCTGCAGTGGGTTGCATACCACCGGTAACTTTCCAGTTCTTCGAAAGCCTGTGTCCTAACTCAAAACTGGGTGCCGTACTACTACTGTCTGTACCAGCATTCATATCAAGAATATCCAAACCACTAATATCGAGGATGTCCAAACCACTAATATCACGTACTATTTTTGAGACCTGTTTATCCAGCAACATCTCAGTATAAGATTCAACTGGATTCAAAGCTGATTTAGCGTCAAAGCTCAACTCTACTAAGGTCTGATTAATGGTCAAATAGGTAAGGATGTCTGTTTGAGTTAACTTGGTACCTGCGGATTTAACAGCTAGCTCGGGTTCATTCATATCGCCTGTAAGGGTTAAGCTTACCAATTCTCCATCAATTTCAATTTCAGCTTCCATGTTCAGTTGAGGATTAAAATCAACTGAGTTAAATATAATTTCACCCGCTTTAATGGTTAGCTCATTTCCGATATAAAAGAATTTACCACCCTCGATTGCTGTCAACGTTCCCGTAAAACGCATGATGCCATCACCATAGTCGAGCAACCAAAGTTCGCCTTCGAATTCGGCTTCCATTTGTTCGTTTGATATAATCAAATCACTGGCATATTGGGTGTCCAGGCTATACTTGAAGATTAAGTCATCCACCTTGCTAATGGTCTGTTGGTAGAGTTCAACTGTTTCGAAGTTGGCATAGTAGACAGCTCTTTGGACTGGAATAATTGCCGTCACATCCATGGTATCCTGGCCAGTAAACTGCAATGATGCATCTGCAATGGCTTCAATTAATCCGTCAGTACTTCTATAGTATACTTCCTTGGCTTCAAGATTTACGGCAAAACGGGGACGAAAAAAGGATGTCAGATCTACACTGCCGGTGGCTGAGATTTCCCCAGCATATTCTTGGGTTGTATTGACCCCGATTAGGTCACTCACCAAAGTCGTCGCACGTCCAAGAAGTCCCTGTGTATTTAAACTGGACCCTTCTGCAAATAGCATACGACCTGTAAAATGGTCAATGGTTAAAGTATTGTCAGTGAGGGTGATTTCAGAATGAATGTTGGAAATGGGGTTCCCTAAGACTGATATGGCTAAATTTCCATTATGCCCACGAATTTTTCCATTACGGATAGGCGCCGTCATGGGGCCAGTAAAGTGCATATTGCCCATAAAGTCACCATTAATCGCATCGATAGTCGAAATATATGAGGTGAGAAATGGCATTTCATTCAAGTTAAAATTGAAATCTAAACCCATGTCTCTTTTGGCCACAGCCATTCTGTCATCAGCGATTAAATCAAGTGAGATCGGAAGGAATCCTGAACCACGCCCATATCCCCAGGTACTCAGCATATCAAGTGAGTCAAGAGTGAGCAGGTTATCTTCATAAAGAAACTCAGAATAGGCCTTGGTGAAACTCAATGTATCAAATCTAGCTCCTTCAATCTCAACCTGGCCGTCAATTTTTGTGCGAGTTGGGGTTCCCCGAATAGCAAGTGATCCCGTGGCTCTCCCTGAAATGGGGAGATTAATAAGGGATGTGAATTTCAAATCGGCCAATCGATAATTGTCAAGGTTGATAGAAAAGTTTTGAGGCGTTTCGCGAATCTCCTGACCTCTGACCTTGTAGCCCCAAGGCAGTTGACCGACCAGGACCAAAGAGCCACCATCACGATAGGCATCAATTCGATTGCTAATTACAGAACGACTGGTCAAAGTAATATCGACTTTGGCAGAATCACTGGGGTATCCCAGAGAAACACCGTTAAGCAATTCGACCTGGGCATTGAATACAGGATCTTTTAGGGGTCCCGTGATACTTCCACTCCCATTGGCGATTCCAGAAAACTCAAGTTTAAGTTTTAAAAAATCCATAATCTGACTGATATCAATAAGTTCATAGTCGACCAGTAAATCAAGTCCCTGGCTTTTTGTATATTCTCCCCTCAAAGCAATACCGCCACTATTGAAAGCTAGAATACTTTGAGGAATTTGATAAACACCGGAATCAGTCTTTTTCACCTTAACACTATCAATCAGTTTGAATTGATTCGGGCCATTGATAATATGCATTTTATCCAGCTCGGCACCGGTCGGTGTGGTGCGACCTTTTAGAGAAAACAGGTTATTCATACCCTGAAAATGCACCTCTTCAATATTGTAAAAATTCTTTGACATGTTAGCCAGCACCGTAAATGATTGGAGACTATCACCAAAAAATAGTCCCTCATTCCCCATTAAAGCAACTTCACCCTCCAGGCCTTCTTGTTTAAGAAGAAGGTCAATTTTGCCCAAACCGGAAAGCTTTAATTTGGATCCCACACCAAAGTTCTCTGGTCTAATTTCACCGATAATATGTGGATGAGACAAGCTTCCAGATAATTGAAATTCACTTGATATATTCCCATGCATTTCATATTGGGGATTGGGATCAGGAATGAATGTATAATCGCTGATGCTGATCCCTCCCTGCAAATCCAACTCCTTATCTACAATTGACCCAGAGAACACTAGCTGGTTTTCCGATAGATTAACAATGCTATTCAAAATCTCTATCTGGCCAGCTCTGTTTATATTCATTACAGATTGCAATGAGTCAAAGCGTATATCATTTAAAACAAATGATTCTAATTGTGTGGAAAGCTCGTACACCCCATCAGAACCTTGAATATTTACCTCGCCAATGGGATCTTGGAACTTAATGTTTCCCAATTGGAGAAATGGATCGAGATCAAACCGGAATATATCGGCAAATACCTTAACACGACCGAGGGAATCACGGGATGCTGATATTTTTGCATTTCTATATTCTGGACCCAATTCTATGGCTAGGACTTCCGCTTCACTTGTTTTCTCGAATGCTGAAAGTTGGAAAGGAATGCTTTGATTGTTAAAGATGATTGAGCCAGAGCTTGTCATTGACAAATCCTGGTCCTTTTTTACAATATCACTGGAAAAATTGAGTCTGATGTTTGAGTAAGCCTCTGGAAGGTTGAGCTTTGTTAATTCAATAACGGGAACATTATAGCCCCTGACGTGGGTCTTCATCCCTGCCTTTTCAAATTCAAGAGTCAGCTCAAGATTAAAGTCAGGACATTGAATACTTAGACCTTCTATATTTGTCTTTCCTTGGAGGTCTCGCTCCAGTATTCCGGATAGGTTCACCGTATCAGCAAGCAAAACAGGAGCGACCAATTCACCAGCCTGCCAGTTTATACCCAATCGACCATCTATGAGCCAGATATCAGAATCGACAGCATCCAGACTAATCTGGGTCGTTGAATCAGTTAGCGTCAGAGTTCCTTGATTCGCCTGTAGCTGATTGATAATAATACTGCCACGCGGATTTTGTTTTTTTGGGGGAAAAATGATATCCGAAAGGTATTGAGACTGCAACTCGAATTGGTTTAGAGAGAGTCCATTGAGCAGAATCTCATGGTTCTCCCAGGTATATTCCCAATCATCTAAAACCACATCTTTTCCAACGAAAAGCGTATCCTGACCTTGATTGACAAAAATATTAATTTGGGATAATCCAAGTTGATTTGCCAAAAGCCCTCCGACAAGTTCTCCTTTTAGGGTCATATTTCTTGCTGATAAATAGTATTTATTAACACTCTTTAAAATGACATCTGAGAAAAGATAGGTTTGAAATAGAACGAGGTAGATTAGAACGGCTACAGCACTAAGTACTGTTCCCCCAATCCATTGTGCTACCTTCTTATTCAATTGCTATTTCGCTCCTATAATTAGCCCTGAATCTACAGCCATATCCGTGTTATTCTACCTCTTTGAGCATCCCCTTAAACTTTCGAGGACAGTTAAATTCGCCAATATATACGATTATCGAACCGTATTATTCCTGAAATGTTCCTATGTTGTCGTCTAATAAAAGTGCGAGGTAATGAGTGTAATACCATTTCAGTTCCAAGTGGCATGCAACGTGTCATACTTCGAGAGCACTTCGACCAAGCTCAGTAACCACCTCAGCAAGTGGTACATCCCGCATTAGGCGGGGACACTCAAAATCGTCTCCCTGAGGCTCTCGAAGGGTAATATCCCATCCCTTTTTGGGGGGCCATCTTGAACTTAAACTGGTATAACACTTTCATTTGAAAAGATGTCAAGCCTTTATAAAACAACAATGACCGGGTCACTTAACGCTTCCCGGTCATCATATTTATGTAAACAGATCGTAGGATAGATATCCTTGATCTTGATTGACTACTTCTTGGGTTCTTCCTCGTCGACTACTTCGAAATCAGCTTCTTCGACTTCGTCTTCAGCATCGGCTTTTTGTGAACCATCCTCACCCTGTTCAGTTTCAGGTGCGCCTTCATCTTCCTTAGCAGCTTCATACATTGCCCCTGAGGCTTTATTCCAGACCTCGTTAAGCTCTGCTAAAGCAGCTTCAATTGCCCCTTTATCGGAACCAGTTTGGGTCGACTTCAAAGCCTCAACTTTCTCTTCGATCTGAGCTTTTAAGTCTTCAGGAACTTTATCGCCATACTCTTTGAGATTCTTTTCAGTCTGATACACCAATGCATCGGCCTGATTACGAATATCAATCAGCTCCCGTGCTTTGGTATCTTCCTCAGCATGTTTTTCAGCATCTAGAATCATTTCTTCTTTTTCGGCATCAGATAAACCACTGGAAGACTCAATCCGGATCGACTGTTCTTTCCCAGAAGCTTTATCCTTAGCAGAAACATGCATGATACCATTGGCATCAATATCAAATGTGACTTCTACCTGAGGCATGCCACGAGGTGCTGGTGGAATTCCATCCAACACAAAACGACCTAATGATTTGTTATCTGTGGCCATCTGGCGCTCACCTTGCAGAACATGTATTTCAACCTGAGTTTGGTTATCAGCTGCAGTGGAGAATGTCTCGCTCTTCTTCGTAGGAATCGTTGTATTCCGCTCAATTAAGCGCGTACACACACCACCGAGGGTTTCGATACCAACTGAGAGTGGTGTCACATCAAGCAGCAATACATCAGAAACAGAACCTGAAAGCACACCACCCTGGATGGCTGCACCCATGGCAACAACTTCATCAGGATTCACGCCACGATTGGGTTCTTTTCCAAATAAATCTTTAACGATCTCCTGGACCTTAGGAATACGTGATGAACCACCCACGAGGATAACTTCATCGATTTCAGCGGCGGTTAAGCCAGCATCTTTAATCGCACTTAGACAAGGTTTACGTAGACGTTTGAAAAGATCATCTGTCAAACTCTCAAATTTTGCCCGTGTAAGGGTTAACACCAAGTGTTTGGGTCCTGTCTGATCAGCAGTGATATAGGGTAGATTAATTTCAGTAGAGCTGGTACTGGAAAGTTCAACCTTGGCTTTTTCAGCAGATTCTTTTAAGCGCTGCATGCCCATGGCATCTTTGGAAAGATCAATTCCCTCAGCTTTCTTGAATTCTGCTACCATCCATTCGATTATGGCATGATCCCAGTCATCACCACCCAGGTGGGTATCACCATTGGTAGATTTAACTTCAAAAACACCGTCTCCCAATTCGAGTACAGATACATCAAAAGTACCGCCACCCAAATCAAATACAGCAATGGTTTCATCTTCTTTTTTATCCAGACCGTAAGCCAATGCGGCAGCAGTAGGCTCATTGATGATGCGCTTTACATTCAAACCTGCAATCTTACCAGCATCTTTGGTTGCCTGGCGTTGAGAATCATTAAAGTAAGCAGGTACGGTTACAACAGCATCCTCTACTTTTTCACCAAGATACTCTTCAGCAGTTTGTTTCATTTTCTGGAGGATCATAGCTGAAATCTCTGGTGGTGAGTATGAGTCTCCACCGATTTGAACCTGACTACGACCACCAGGACCACTTACCAGTTTGTAAGGAACTTCTTCAATTTCGCGCCCCACTTCATTAAACTTTCGGCCCATAAATCTTTTTACAGAATAAATTGTATTCGTCGGGTTTGTGATTCCCTGACGTTTGGCTGGTTGACCTACCAGACGATTGCCTTCTTTTGTGAATGCAACCACAGATGGTGTGGTACGCCCCCCTTCAGCATTTGTAATTACTACAGATTCTTTTCCCTCTATAACTGATACACATGAATTTGTAGTACCTAAATCGATACCTATAACTTTACCCATTTCTTACCTCATTTATTTTAGTCAATATTTTTATAATTCTTTTCACAGCTCACCCATAATGACAAGTGCTATGCCAAACTTATATATGCGCCTATATGGCACACATGGCAATGCATATCCGCCCTCATGACAGATGGATTTGTAATATTGGGTTAAAATTATTGTTTTTGGGAGAAATGATTTACTATTGGCATACGTCTTCCAATGCCAAAAGCTTTAGATGTAACCTTGATACCAGGTGGCATTTGCTGTCGTTTATATTCGTTGATACGTACTTTGTGTAAGAGCTCTTCAACAAGTTCGCGTTCCCACCCTTTTGAGATGAGTGTATCCACATCTGATTGCTCTTCAATGATAGAATTCACTAAAGGTGCAACAACTTCATAATCAAAAGGATCCACTTGGTTTTCACGCAATTCAGCACTGGGTACTTTGGTGATTGTATTGGATGGAATTAATTCACTCCCCTTAATGCCATTATAATGATGGGCTAATGCATAGACCATGCGTTTCCCAATATCACTGATAACGGCCAGTCCCCCAGACATATCACCATAGAGAGTACAATATCCGAGAGCAATCTCAGTCTTATTCCCAGTCGTTAAAAGCAGGCTACCATCTCTGTTAGAAAAGCTCATCAGAATATTACCACGAATACGGGCCTGCAAATTTTCTTCTGGTAATCCTTCTAAGTGATGACCCAACACATCATCAAAAGTTGACTGAAAACCATCAAATACTTGTGCGATGGGTACACTCAAATATTTCATGCCTAGATTCTGCGCCAATGCTTCTGCATCACTTACACTATGATCAGATGAATACTTTGATGGCATAGCAATGCCCAAAACATTTTCTGCACCCAAGGCCTCTACAGCGATGGCAGCCGTTACAGCTGAGTCAATTCCACCTGAAAGACCAAGTACAGCTTTAGAATGCCCTGTTTTTCGAAAATAATCATGAACGCCAAGCACAAGACCATTATAAATCTGCTCTTCTTTAGGAATCACAGGAAGCCTTTGTGGTCTGATCGTAGCTGAAGAAACTGGTAAATCGATCAAGCAAGTACTCTCTTCAAATTGGGGACAGGTATGTAGCCATTGGCCTGCTTGATCAACGATCATGGATAAGCCATCGAAGACTAATTGATCTTGCCCACCCACTAGGTTTACATATATATATGGTTTATGATATTTCTCTACTTTACTGATAATCAGTTGACTACGCTCTTTGTACTTGTCACTTACAAAGGGAGAAGCTGAAAGATTCACAAACAGATCAACGCCAGCATCCCCCAAAATATCACAAACTTTATAACTCATATTCTCATCCCAGAGATCTTCACAAATATGAATCCCCAGTTTGAGTGTGTCACCATTTCGAAAGCTTAGACTTACTGGACTATTATCACGTCCCGGTTTAAAATAGCGCCACTCATCAAATACATCGTAAGTGGGCAGAAGCGATTTATGGATCCACCTCACTACTGCTCCATGTTGAAGAACAGCAACTGCGTTGAAAGTATCTAATCCATCATGATGAATTGCACCAATCAGAGTAACCATGTCACCACTGGCCAGAGCCAGCTTTTCAACTACTCGCAGGTTTTCCTGTACAAAATACTGCTCAAGAATCAAATCTTGTGGAGGATATCCAGGTATATACATCTCGGGAAAAACAAGCAAATCGGCTCCTGCAGACTCCATCTTGTTCATTTCAACAAGGGCTTTGTCAGCATTAGTATGCATTGCACCAACCGTTGGATTTAGTTGAGCGATAGCGACTTTCAACACACCAAACATCAGTTATTACTCTCAATCATCTTTAATAGTGTTTCAATAGCTTCAGAGGGTGTCGTGACAGATTTCAATCCTGGAATATCCCACGATTTATAACCCAATACAGGCTTTTTGTCACTGAATGTGTAAGCAATTTCTGAAAGTGTACCATAGGCGCCTTCAACAGCAATTGCTCCCTGAACCGAACGAATGATGATCCCGTTGCGCAAATCACCCATCCCAGTCATAACAGGGATATGAACATACTGATTGGCACCACTTAGATCATTTTCTTTAAGAATACCAATCACGACGCCACCCCCTTCATGGGCACCACGACTCGCTGCTTCCATGATACCATTGGAACCACCCGTATATACAAGGGCCCCTTTTTGCCCAAGTAGTTTTCCAACTTCATAGGCAAATTGAAGTCCTTCAGGACTGGCATCACGGGCACCAATAATGGCGATACGAAGCGCGTCTTTAGCGAATATCACGGGTTAAGCCGAGAAATGGTCCGGGGAAATGGAATCGTTTCACGAATATGTTTCAGGCCACAAAGCCATGAAACAACGCGCTCCACTCCGAGTCCAAAGCCTGAGTGAGGAAATGAGCCATAACGACGTAGATCGAGGTACCAGCTGTAATCTTCTTCAGAGGCACCATCCGCTTTAATTCGTTCCAAAAGGGCCTCGATGTCATCCTCACGTTGAGAACCGCCAATAATCTCTCCATAACCTTCTGGAGCTAACATATCCAGGGCCATAGCTTGTTGATCATTTTCTGGATCGCGCTTCATGTAAAAAGCTTTGATGGCAGAGGGATAGCGGTGAACCATAACGGGAGCTTCAAATTGATTTGAGATGATCGTTTCATCACCACCACCAAAATCATCGCCCCATTCAAACTCCACACCATTTTCGTTAAGAATCTTAACAGCATCTGTGTATGATATTCGTGGAAAAGGTAATTGAATGGCTTCCAGTTTACTGATATCCCGTTCCAGGGTTTCCAGTTCCTTGCGCCGATGTTTGAGCACTTCTGAAACAATATAGAAAACAAATTCTTCAGCCAAATCCATGTCCATATCAAGGTCATAGAAAGCCATCTCAGGCTCAACCATCCAGAATTCTGTCAGATGGCGTCGCGTGTTGGACTTTTCAGCTCGAAAGGTGGGTCCAAAAACATAGGCCTTTCCGAAGGCAGCGGCACCCGCTTCTCCATAGAGCTGTCCACTCTGGGTCAGGTAGGCTTTCTCCCCGAAGTAATCAGTGGCAAATAGCGTAGCCGTACCTTCTGTGGCTGCTTGTTGAAATATAGGAGCATCCATTAAGGTGAAATCCCGGTCGTCAAAAAAGTCGCGAATAGCTTTAACGATTGTGTGTCTGATACGAATAATCGCATGCTGGCGTTTCGAGCGAAGCCATAGGTGACGATTGTCCATAAGAAAATTTGTTCCATGATCTTTTTTTGATATGGGATATTCCTCAGCGAGAGCAACCAGTTCAACTTTGGAAGCCAGCATTTCATAGCCGCCTGGTGAACGAGGCTCTGCTTTGATTTCACCGGTAACCATGACTGATGATTCCTGGGTAATCATGTTTTTCAAATCAAAGGATTGCTCGTCAGCGTCAAATTTGGTGATCACAACCTGCATAATACCTGTTCCATCACGGAGCTGTAAAAACCAGATCTTGCCCCCTTTACGGAAGCTATAGGCCCATCCTTTAAGCGTTACTGTTTCACCAACGTAATCTTTTGCGTTTTGAATAAAATATTCTTTCATATCCCTACCATTCTTCCGTCATTGATTCGATGATAAGATCAATCAACTTCTCGATTGCTTCTTTATATGCATCATCTCGTTCGAGTTGTTCGGCTTCACTTCTTTGTGCATTCTCATCTTCACTGAAGTAAGTACCGAATACCGTAAATTTCTTATTAAAAAGCTCATTTTCTCTAATGTGATCATACCAAATCACTTCGCCCCTGAATTCAAGTTGGTATTCTAAAATATTTTCGTTCTCATCAAAGCTATTAGGCTTGTCAGTGATACTATTAATTTTACCCTCGATATGGGAGTCTGGGGATTCCTTTGACGAAAGGGGTAACAGTTGTTCGTTAAACATCCTTTCAGTCAGAGCTTCTTCAATATCATTTTCCACTGCAAATTCTGTTGTCAAATTCCTGAAAGTGACCAACTCCAGGTCATGGAGATGATCGGGTATACTCCCTTTAAACGAATAGATCCCACACCCTGCCATTATCATAAGGACAGGCAGAATCTGACTAACTCTCTTTAGCAATACCATACTCTTTGATCTTTCTATACAAGGTTCTCTCGGCCATTTCTAGTGCCTGAGCAGTTTTCCTTTTATTAAAGTTGAAACGCTGCAGGCTGCGCAGGATAAGTTCTTTCTCAACTTCGGCTGCGGTCATGGTCCCCAATATTTGTGGATTTAAAATGGTGACGTTCTCATCAGCCTGAATCTCGGTGCTATGCTCTTCCGGCAATACCTCCAAAGCTGGGTGATATTCATTTGAATTTCCATCACCAATGGGTGGTTGCTGAGCACCTCGGGCTAGCAGCTCCTTCATTTCAGCTATTTCCCGCCTCAACATGAATAATTGCTGAAGAATAAGTTCCCGCTCAGCTTGATCCACACTCCGATCCAACTTTACGGGTAACAGGGGATTTAAATCAGTGGGACTGGATTCGGCATTCAGATAACGGTACACCACATCAGTTTTTATGACGCCACCCTTTTCAAGAATAACCAAACTCTCAATAAAATTTTTTAATTCCCTGATATTGCCGGGCCATAGATGTTGACTCATTACTTGAAAAGCGCCTTCTGAGAAGCCCTTGAAAAGTATCTGATTCCGGATAGCACAATCATTAGCGAACTTAGTCGCCAAAATAGGTATGTCTTCCTTACGATCGCTGAGTGAGGGCACAGCTATGGTAATGGCTTTCAGTCGATAGAATAAATCTTTGCGGAAGGTGCCCGTTTCTACTTCCTTTTCCATATTTCGATTTGAGGCAGCTACAACGCGTACATCAACCCTCATTGGCTTGGAAGAACCTACCGGTAAAAATTCACCCTGCTCAAGTACTCTCAGCAGTTTCACTTGAGTCTCCAAGGGCGTTTCACCAATCTCATCTAGAAATATGGTTCCGCCATCTGCTGACTGAAAATAGCCTTTACGATCACTATGTGCACCAGTGAAGGCCCCCTTTTTATGTCCAAATAGTTCACTTTCAATAATCCCAGCTGGTATTGCGCCACAATTTACGATTACGAAGGGTTTATGTGAACGCCTGCTGTGTTTATGCAAGGCTGCAGCAACCAGTTCTTTTCCAGAGCCACTATCACCTGTGATCAATACTGATATATCTGTGGGCGCTACCTGTTCGATGGTGGCCAACATACTGTGAACCCCAGCCGATTTCCCCAGGATTCCAAAGCGTTTTTGGAGGGCTTCGTTTTGATTTTCTTCAAAATACATAAGTTTAGGTCCAATATATAATCATCTATGAAAAGTTCATTTGGGGGCCACGAAGGCTCAAAGTCACCACGTATTTCAGAGAAAACAACACTGAATGAGCTTGATGAGTGACATATTTCAACCGCCCTTGTTCCTGTAGGACTATGCGAGACAGTCTGAGTTCAGTGACACATGTTTCTGAATGCACTTTAATGGGACTTGTTCGGCTTATTGAATTTTCATGTGTCATCAAACAAAATCTTTATCGTTTCATCTCATTTTCAAGTTTTTTTATTTCATCTCTCAGCATGGCGGCCTTCTCAAAATCAAGATTTTCGGCAGCCATAAGCATATCTTTGCGCATCAGATCCAACAATTCACCTGAGGCGTAGTCTGTGTCATACTTTTTCAAGCTTTCCCGGATTTGGTCTTCTTTACCTTGCATAGCATCTGCTACACTGGTAATTCCCATAATTTCCTCTTTGGTCTTGTAGATTGTTGCCGGTACAATTCCATGCTCTTTGTTGTGCGCTATCTGCTTCTCTCTTCTCTCAGCTGTCGTATCAATCACATATTTCATGCTATCGGTCATTTTGTCAGCATAGAAGATGACCTTCCCATTGGCATGTCGGGCGGCCCGACCAGCGATCTGCATCAGGGAGGTCTTACTCCTGAGAAAACCCTCTTTATCCGCATCGATAATAGCTACCAAAGAAACTTCCGGTAAATCAAGTCCCTCTCTCAATAGATTGATCCCAACCAACACATCAAAATCACCCAATCTCAAATCTCTTAGAATGACAATTCGTTTGATACTGTCAATTTCGGAATGGAGATATCTCACTCGGTAATGATAATTTGTCAGATAATCAGTTAAGTCTTCTGACATACGTTTGGTTAGAGTGATAATCAGGACTCTCTCATTATTATCAACCCGTTTATTAATCTCTGCCATAAGATCATCAATTTGACCTTCACTGGGACGCACATCAATAACCGGGTCCAATAGACCAGTAGGTCGGATCACTTGCTCAATAATCACCCCGTCAGATTTCTGCAGTTCATAGTCCGCTGGCGTGGCTGTTGTGAAAATTACCTGGTTCATGGAATCTTCAAATTCATTTATTTTCAAAGGCCGATTATCCATGGCTGAGGGTAGCCGAAAACCATATTCTACCAGAGTACGCTTGCGGGACTGATCCCCATTGTACATCCCTCGAAACTGAGGCAGGGTTACATGGGACTCATCAATAATCAGCAAGAAATCTTCTGGGAAGAAATCAAGTAGTGTAAAGGGTCGGTCTCCTGGATTTCGTCCAGTCAAATGACGACTGTAATTTTCAATACCGGAACAATGGCCCACTTCTCTGAGCATTTCCATATCAAACTTGGTGCGTTGCTCAATTCTTTGGGCTTCCAGTAGCTGCCCACTTTTTCTAAATATTTGAACCTGTTCTTGAAGTTCAGCTTCGATACTATCCAGTGCCTTATGGATGTGTGTGTCCGTAGTAACAAAATGTCGAGCTGGGTAGATCACGCAGGTATCATCTTCAGAGATGACATCACCTGTCAATGGGTCTATGGTCATGATATCTGTGACTTCATTCCCCCAGAATTCGACTCTGATCGCGTTCTCATTGTAGGCTGGAAATATCTCCAGGACATCTCCCCGTACCCGGAATTTGCCACGCATAAAATTCATATCATTTCGTTCGTAATAGATATCAACCAATTGTCGCATGATATCGCGCTGTTTATAAACCGACCCTTTATTGATAATTACCAGAGCTTTTTTGTATTCCTGAGGATCACCTAGACCATAGATACAGGATACAGAAGCGACAACAATCACATCCTTACGCGAAAGTAAAGCACTGGTGGCTTTCAAACGGAGCTTATCTATCTCCTCATTCATGGACATATCTTTTTCAATGAATGTGTCTGTTACAGGAAGATAGGCTTCAGGTTGATAGTAATCATAATATGAGATAAAGTATTCAACTGCATTTTCAGGAAAAAAGTTTTTAAACTCTCCATAAAGTTGAGCAGCCAATGTCTTATTGTGAGAAACGATGAGGGTTGGTTTACCAACACTTTGAATAACATTAGCGACCGTATAAGTCTTACCGCTTCCGGTTACACCGAGGAGTGTTTGGAATGGAACGCCATCATTAATACCACTCACGAGTTCTTCGATAGCAACGGGTTGGTCACCTGTTGGGGAATAATCTGTTTTTAGTTTAAATTCTGCCATATTGACGTAAAATATTCAGTTCTGACAGAGAATCAACCCTGAAGAGTGATTCTATTAACTATTTTTATTCTGTGGAGTTAGGCCGCGGGTTGCTGGTCTATCTATAAATATCATTATGACTACCAATATCAAGCAATACGATTTCGTTTTGAGTGATTTTCACTATGAGGGTAATACGGTATTGATAGGTGAGTCGAATAGCATGTATGCCGGCCAATTTCCCACTTAAGGCATGCATCTTCAGCGCAGGAGCATGTGGATTGTCCTGAAGTAGTGTTACAATATCTTTAAATCGGTCTTTTAAATCTGGATGATATTTAAAAAACTTCTTAGCAGTCCGCAAAAAAGAAAGCGGCGTAATAATCGTGTACATTAGCTATCAATTTTCTCAATAGCTTCAAGTAAGTCATCAGTATCGTGAAATGATTGGGTATCACCTTTCTCTAAATCATTGAGAGCATCATTTATACGCGTGGTGTAGGTTGCTTCCTGTTCCCTGATAAGATTTGAATATGTCTCCTCATCTAGTACGACATATTGTGGCTTATTGTTCTTGATGATGTAAACAGGACCATCTTTCAGGTCATCATCCACGACTGCAATTCCTCGTCTTTTAATTTCCTGGGCAGTAATTGTCTTCATATTAGCTCCTTTACATGTACTAAATATAGTACTTATTTATGTATTGACAAGCTGCGTCTTACGAGATGGGTTGTTGGTCCAACTAAAATAATAAAAGCTTCCCTTTGCATTTATGTGCTCATATTCTTAAATAGAACCTATGTTGGATACACAAACTCTCATATTTTTTACTATTTTAATAATCTCCATTATCGCCTTCATCAGGGAATGGTTTCCTATAGAAGTTACTTCCCTCCTTGTTTTGGCGGCGCTGCTCCTCTCTGGACTGATTGATAAAAATCAAGCCATTGAAGGGTTTTCCAACAAAGCCGTTGTTACTATTGGGGCCATGTTTGTTTTGAGTCATGCCTTTACAAAAACAGGGTTTATCCGGGTTTTCACTGTTTGGCTGGAGAACAATGGTCGAGGTCGGAACTGGGCCGTGTCCACCCTATTTTTGCTGGCTGTCAGTATCTTTTCTGCATTCATTAATAATACGGCTACTGTTGCCATATTGATACCGGTTGCTACTGAGCTAAGCCACCGCTTAAAGATCAGTGTTTCCAAAATTATGATGCCACTGTCATTTGCCGCCATTGTCGGTGGTACATGCACAGTCATAGGAACCTCAACCAATCTCATTGTAAATGATATTGCAGCAGATGCCGGCTTCAACATAGGCGTTTTCGAATTGAGCAAGTTGGGTGTGATTTTAGTTGTGACCACCTTGGGGTATATTCTGATTGCTCAAAAGTGGATTTTACCCTCTCGTGTTCCCGTCTCTGGTCTCACTCAGAAATACCACATGGGCACCTACCTAACTGAAGTAAAGCTGACCGAAGAGTCCCCCCTTTCAGGTAAGAAGTTTCTCGAATTCAATCTTGGTGCAAAATATGAATTGACAATCCTTGAGATCATTCGAGCGGGGAAGCACATCACCACAAATTTGCGTAATATCATCTTAAAACCTGATGACATTCTACTGGTACAATGTTCGGTTGAAAAACTCCAACAGTTTCGATCCGAGCAGAAAGTGCTTTTGCTTACTGATATAAAAATGGATGACCATGAACTGGCTAACAATGAAAACATATTGGTTGAAGCTATGGTTTCTCCCAATTCCAGGCTTGCTGGTGCATCCCTCATGGAAATAGATTTCCGAAGACGCTATGGACTCTTTGTACTGGCAGTTAGGCATTATCGAGACATTGTGCAGAAAAAAATTGGCCATATCAAATTAAAACAATTTGATACCCTGCTTATTTTTGGATCCAGAACTCGGATGGCTGCCCTCAATACTGACCCTAACTTTATCATGTTGGACGAGTTAGACTGTACTTTACACAAGATCAAATATTGGTGGCTAGCCGTAGCAATTATCCCCATTGTGGTCGGGTTGGCAGCACTCAATGTTATGTCGATTATGGAGGCTAGTTTATTGGGGGCAATCGTGGTAATAGCTGCTGGAATAGTACCCGCTCAGGAAGCCTATAAAGCCATCAATTGGTCCGTTATTTTTTTGATAGCTGCTTTGATCCCATTAGGTTCAGCCATGGAAACAATTCATCTATCAGACCGTATTGGTGGACTTATTATCGCAGGGAGCACCAATTTTGGGCACACTGGACTGATTGCCATCCTTTTCTTTGTGACCATGCTCATGACATCCTTTCTTTCCCATACGGCAACTGCAATCATCATGACCCCTCTGGCCATTCAAACGGCTGGTATTCTGAATCTGGATCCCATGCCCTTCATAATGACCATCATGTTCGCCGCATCTCTATCATTCATGACTCCCAATGGATATCAAACCAATACCATGGTCTTCACACCAGGAGGATACCGCTATATGGACTTCATGAAGGCAGGCATACCTCTACATATCATCCTCGGTATACTGGGCGTTATTTTGATACCAGTGATCTGGCCGCTTTAATATTTCCTCTATAACCGTTACATTTAGCACAGAGTATTCTGTGTGGGTAAATGTAAAGATCCATCCTCCAGCCTGTAAATATGCGTATTCTTACAATACTTCCCCTTTATTTCAGAAAGAGTAATTTCCGCGTCTCAACAAAGCCTTCCGCTTCGATCCGATAGAGATAAATACCTGTTCCAACAGGTCTACCGGTATCGTCCAATCCATTCCATTGCACCGATTGATAACCTGCATTCTGATTTTCTGAAACCAGAGTTTTTACCTGACGGCCAAGAATATCAAAAACCAACAGTTTGACTTCCGTTTCCCGTGGTAGATCATAACGAATTGTTGTGAATGGGTTAAAGGGATTGGGGTAGCCATCATACAGAGCATATACATCAGGAATGTCATTCCCATTAATTCCATTTATACTTCCAACCCGCACTATAAGAGTTATCTTGTTGCATGAGAAATAAAATTGAAGAAAAAATAAGTGAAAGCCTAGAGACCCTCCGTCTTCTAAAGAAGAAAACAGCCAATCACCGCATACGAACACGCCTAGAGAGTTTGATTCTCATCAAAGGTAATGAGTTTAAGAGTCTTGATGATATTGCTATTCATCTAAGTATCGGTGTTCGCACTATAAAGGATTGGCTAAAGACCTACTATGAGAATGGTATTGAATCATTACTGCAGATAGACAGCGGTGGAAAACGTAGATGCAACATTAGTCCAGATCTTCATGAAGCATTAAAAGAGAAGCTGCATAATGCAGAAGATCCCTTCTTAAGCTATTCAGAGGCCACGACCTGGGTTCACAGGAATTATAATCAGACAATTAAGTACAACACACTACGCATGTATCTGATACGTCAGTTTCGATCAAAGCTTAAGCAACCACGAAAATCCCATTACAAAAAGGATGACGAGGCTATAGCAGCCTTTAAAAAAACTGCCCAGTGAGTTCAATGTTATTGCTGAAGGCACGCATGTATCTACCTATACGAGTATAAACCTCTACTTTCAGGATGAGAGTCGCTTTGGTCTGATGACACATCTGGGCAGAGCTATAACGGCAATGGGTGTTAAGCCCATCGTTAAATACCAGCATGCCTTTAAGAACACCTATCTATACGGAAGTTTTTCACCCATAAATGGTGATTCATTTATTTGGGAAGTAGAAGGAGTAGATACAGCCATCTTTGAAGCATACTTGTTAGAATTTTCTAAATACAATCCAGATGAATTGAAAATCGTCATCATTGATAATGCCGGGTTCCATTCTACCAAGAACATCGTAATCCCTGACAACATTATTCTAATCAATATTCCACCCTATAGCCCAGACCTGAATCCATCAGAAAAGATATGGGGCTTCCTCAAGCACAAATACAAGAACAAGGTCTTTGAAACGTTAACAAATGTGAAGGACTGGCTATACAAAACAGTTAATGAAGAACTGACAGTAGATAGAATCAAATCAATCACACATAATGACTTCTACATCAACTCATTTAAGTGCGGGTTTGATGTATAATTGGTATTATACCACAATGTTAATTATTTATTGCGTAAATTAAACTATTGCTTTTTACTATCCAAGTTGAAATTCAATTATCATGACCAAATACGATATACATTAAGATGTAGATATATTTGCAAAATACATGGCGAGGTATGACGCTGGTTCGCGCAGTGATATCTCGTGTGGGCGAAGGCTAGCAACGTAGGCGTAAGCTCGATTTCCATAAGGAGCCTGCTCGGACGTAGTTCGTTTGGTTATTGGGTGGATTGATCCCGGCTTCGCTAAAAAGCTACGCCGAGGTGCTCTTCGTTCTCATGTTATTCGAACGAAGACCAGCGGAGGTGGAGAGACTCGAACTCCCAAGTCCTTACGGACGGCGGTTTTCAAAACCGCTGACTTACCAATTAGCCTACACCTCCTGGAGTAATTGCTACACTTCTCATACGTTAATATGAAAAAATGCGGAGACGGTAGGATTCGAACCTACGGTACGCCTAAACGTACAACGGCTTAGCAAGCCGCCGCCTTCAGCCACTCGGCCACGTCTCCTTACTCTTTTAAAAAAGCATTGCCCCACTGTCGATGTTCGACGAAGGCGGGCAAATATAATCCCCACTTATCTGAGGGCAAATGAAAACTCAGACAGGACGAATTCAATTATTCCTGCGGTTTTATTCTCTGACTAAAATAGATAAATGGTGTATCTATTACTGCCACCAATAATTTCAAAACATAGGTTGTGAGAACAATCTGCCAAACCACACTCATGGGTAAAATTCCATCAGGATCCATAAACAAACGCGGAAAGACTGAAAATGCCAGAATGGCAAAAGTTACCGAATCGATTAATTGGCTACTGGCTGTGGACAAATTGTTGCGAATCCAAAGAAACTTACCTTTAAATTTATTTTTCCACATGTGGAATGCCCAGACATCATGCAGTTGTGATATGAGATATGCGATCACACTCGCTAATACGATCCCAGGTGCAAAGCCAAAGATAGACTCCATGCCTGCTGCGGCACCCCAGTCATTTGGACTGGCTGTATAGGCCAACATGAATTGTGACATAAGCAAGTAAAACAAGGTTGCTCCCAACCCTATAAAGACACCCTTACGAGCAGCATCTTTCCCATAGTGCTCCGACAAAATATCAGTGGTTAAGAATATGGCACCATACAAGACATTGCCACCTGTGGCTTCAAAGCCGAACAAAACAATTGTTTTTGTGACAAAGATATTAGCCAGGACATAGTTCACTGCAATGAGGGCATATAGCCACGTCTTGCCCATTCTATAAGCTAAGAGAACAACAATCAATCCCAGGATTGTCTGAAAGAAAAAAATAAGTTCATTACTCATCACTGACTCCCCCACTTTTGATTAAGAATGTTATTTAAAGATTCAGGCATTCTGGTCGGTTTCCCATTCATTTTCAAGAAGGCGTGGACAGTCTGTCCATAATTAATGATACGCGAGGGATCATCGTCATTGAATATCTCGTAAAATATTTCCATTCTGCTGTTATGAATTTCTTTAACGGAGGTTCTACAGGTGAGATGATCATCAAATCCTGGACCTGCCTTATAATCAGACTCACTATGTACCACAGGCATCATAATACCCTGCAATTCTAAAGCCTTATAAGTCAGTCCCATTTCGCGCATCATATCTGTGCGAGCTGCTTCATAATATTCAAAATAGCGGGAGTAATACATCACCCCCATTTGATCGATATCTTTGTAACGAACCTTGAAATGGTAATCAAAGCTGATCATCAGCTTTCCCAGGCACCAATACTCTCGATTTTGGCTACCCGGCGTTCAAGCATCTCTCTTGTGGCAATTTTTGATAAGGCTTCAACCTCTTCAAGAATGACACCCTTCACGATTTGGGCAGTACGCTTATAGTCGCGATGAGCGCCTCCCAAAGGTTCTGCAACAATTCGGTCAGCAATACCCATCTCCAGCAAATCAGCTGCCGTAACCCGCATAGCTTCAGCTGCTTTCTTCTTTTGAGTAGCATCACGATACAGGATAGACGCGCAGCCTTCTGGGGATATCACTGAATACCAAGTGTTCTCAAGCATAATTAAACGATCACCAACCCCTATACCTAAGGCACCACCTGAAGCTCCCTCTCCAATAACAATCACGATGATGGGTACTCTTAAGCGACTCATTTCAAACAAATTCCTGGCGATGGCTTCAGCCTGTCCCCTTTCCTCTGCTTCAATTCCTGGATAAGCGCCTATGGTATCAACCAAAGTCACAACGGGGAGATCATACTTCTCAGCTAATTTCATCAGACGTAATGCTTTGCGGTAACCCTCTGGATAAGGCATCCCGAAATTGCGATAAAGATTGTCCTTGATCGTGCGTCCTTTTTGTTGAGCGATGAGGACGACCCTTTGATCTCCAAGACGAGCAATACCAGCAACCATGGCCTTGTCATCCCCGAATAATCTGTCACCATGCAATTCAACCCAGGAGTCACACATTCCTTCAATCAGATCCAGAGCATGTGGGCGGTCTGCGTGGCGCGCCAATTCAACCCGCTGCCACCTTGTAAGACTCTTGTTAATCTTTTTTGATTGCTCCACCAGTTTTTTCCGGAGTTTCTTGATCTCCTTTTTCATGTCCACATTGGTATCATTGGACATGATTTCCATCTCAATAATTTTTTGTTCTAAATCATGAATTGGTTTTTCGAACTCTAAAACTGTTTTTGCCATTTTATTTTCCTAAAAACGCTTTTATGATGATCTCCAAATCCAGCAAACCAGAATGATTATGGAGATAATAATTCAATAGTGAGTATCTTTCTTCCTCGCTTAGCTGAGAAGCACCTCGAACCGATTCGAGACTAAAAATACCTCGTTTAACATCCCACCCGTTGTCTTTTAGGTCAAGGGGTGATCCCACCAGGCTCAACTTTCCCCAAATCACCTGTGGAAGCAAGCTTAAATTGCTCCAAAAGCTGGGCCCACCTGCAGGAGTATTGTAGACCCTTGCCTTAGTTCCTAAAATCGATATTTCAGACTTTACAAGACCCTTTGTTTTGACCATTACAGATTGAAAGGGACGGACAAATAAGAGCAAAAGTATTCCCAGCAAGAGATCTTCAATTCGTTTTATAAAACGGGCCCCTGGGTGGTAATATTTAAAGTCCATATCAACAAACTGAACGGGTTGTAAACTATCAACTGTGGATTTCCCAACAATAAATGACAGGTTACCAGGGACCAACTTTATCTTCACACCTTGCTTACTCAAGAGAGGTAAATATTCAAATATCTGTTGCAATTTTATATTGTCAGAGGTAAAAATCACTTCATCAATTTTATGATACTGAACCAAGGCTAGTAAATCTTTTAATTCCCCTATGACCTTATTATCACCATTGCCTGTATCATCAATCGCAATAATGCCGACGGGGGTGTATCCCAATCCTAAATTGGTGATCAGTTTAGAGTAAATATCGGCAGCCAGATCAAATTCTCCAATGATGAGGGTCCGTTGGGTTCCCAACTCATAGTTATCAGTCCGCCGTGTGGATGCAATAATGCGCCATCCGGGAATCCAGAACAATGCTCCGATATAGCTAATCAACATGACCACCCGGGAAAATGCGTAATCATTAAAGAAAAAGGTAAGCGTTACATTCACCAGGAACCCAATTGTTGCCGCCATAACAGAACGACTCACTGAATATTTGTAAGCCCTGTATAATCCAACACTTGAAATAGCTGCAAACCATGTTCCCAGATATACGGGAAGCACATAAATGTACTGATCTAACACATCTAGGGTATGAAACTTTAAATATATAGCGATGAGGGTAAGTGATAATAGCCCGACAATATCGAGTAGATATCCGAAACTATTCTTACCAAGTTTGCTTAGGATTGAAACGATATATCGAACAAATATCCCACCGCGCAATACCCAATGCAGTGGAAAGCGACTGGAAGAACTGAAGTGTTTTTTAGCAAAAATATCCATGGCACGATAGAAGTGAGTATTGGTATCCCATGAAGCAACCTTTGAAGATTCACCTTTATAGTGAACAATACTTGTGGTAGGTGTATAGAAGACTTTCCAACCCGCGTTCCCAAATCGAAAACACCAATCCAGATCTTCTCCGTACATAAAGAAGGTTTCGTCCAGCAGACCTACTTCATCAAGTGCTTCACGCGAAATGAACATACATGAACCGCTAATCGCTTCAACTTCATAAGCTTCGTCAGGATCAAGGTGCGTGAGATTGTATTGGCCAAACAGTTTTGACTTCGGGAAGATATTGGCGAGACCCAATAATTTTGTAAAGGCTACCCAGGGTGTTGGAAAACTCCGTCGACAAGCCAATTGGAGACTTCCATCGTCATTCAGGATTTTACAACCGAGCATTCCGATGCTGGTGTCTGCTTCCATGACATCTATCAATTTTTCAGGGGTATCTTCTTGCACGAGAGTATCTGGATTTAATATCCAAACATACTCACCGCTGGCAGCTTCTATGGCCTGATTATTGGCTTTCGCAAAGCCCACATTCTCAGTGTTGGCAATCAGCTTAACTTGGGGAAAGTGCTCACGAATTAATTCGACACTTCCATCTACCGAATGATTATCTACAACAAATATTTCTGCATCAATGTGTTGGGTAGCTTTAAGCACACTCTCTAAAGCCTGTTGGATAAAGGCTTTGACATTGTAATTGACTATAACAATGGAAAGTTTCATCAAGCAACCACTACAGAGTCCCTCTCGCAGGGAGCTATTAGAAGTTGAACGAAAACAGGTTTGATTAGTGTCATAATATGTATTGTTACTGAATAACTATAATAGAGATAGGTGTAAACAATCGTTTTTTGAGAAGAACTTAGATCTTTCCGAATAATGCCATCATGCGTAACCACCATACCCGCCAGATTGCTTCACGTACAATCGCATTTGACATTTTGCTCTGCCCCACCGTTCGATCTACAAATAGAATGGGGATTTCTTTTACTCGGTCGGGAGCACGTCGCCAGGCTCGAAAGTTCATTTCAACCTGGAAGGAATACCCGTTACTACGAACTTTATCAAGCTCCATTTCTTTCAAAAAAGGAACCCGCCAACATTTAAAGCCACCTGTGCCATCATTTACAGGCATGCGAGTGATGATCTGGATATATTTGCTGGCAAAAAAGCTAAGCATCAAGCGTTGGAGAGGCCAGTTAACCACACTGATTCCATTTAAATATCTAGAGCCAATGATGAGATCATTGGTTTCAATTTCTTTTAAAAATATTTCTATAACTTCTGGATCGTGAGAAAAGTCACCATCCATCTGGACCACAGTATCGTATTCATTTTCAATGGCATACTTAAACCCAGCAATATAAGCTGTTCCCAACCCCATTTTTCCAGCTCGTTCCATCAAATGAAGCTCAGGTGTGGTCTCCTGCAACGCTTTGACCAAATCGCCTGTTCCATCTGGAGAACCATCGTCAACAATGAGAATATCCGTCTTTACATCAAGCGAAAGCACCTTCTCAATCACCAAAAGAATATTCTCTTTTTCGTTATAAGTCGGTATGATGGTGAGGTTACGAAACATTCATTTCTTCCTTTAATAACTCAAGTTCTTCACCTATCGACAAGATAGGTATGTCCAGTTCATGCTTCAGTTTTTCACAGATTAAGCCACTCCTTAGCGGACGCGGAGCTTTCTGCTTCAGAGCAACCGTTGAAATTGCATTAATTAATTCTGAGGGCAACCCAAAAGTATCAGCTATCTTTCTTGCAAAAGTATAACGCGACACTACCTCTTTTGATCCAAAATGCCATAATCCGCATGCTTCTTTTTCAATTATGGTCCTAATGACACTGGCTAATCGACGAGCATAACTTGGATTATTAAACTGGTCGTCTACAATATTGACGGGACGACCAGCCTTCAATTCCTTCACCAGCCAATCTACAAAACTACTCTTTAATTGAGTCCCATGACCATACATCACATTGGGTCGAATCACTGCTACTTTTCCAGATGAGTTCAATACAGCTCTTTCCCCAGCATATTTTGATTCGGCATAAATACCCCGAGGATTACAAGAATCTGCTTCTCTATATGGACCGGCATCACCATCAAATACATAATCTGTTGATATGTGGACCATGGGTATATCCATATCAGAACAAAGTTGGGCTAAAGTCTCTGGTACTTTCCCGTTCACGGCAAAAGCAAGCTCTGGTTCGTCTTCAGAACGATCAACATTTGTATAGGCTGCTGTGTGAATCAAAACATCAGGTGAGATCTCTCGCATGTGTTGAGAGACTTGTCTGGTATCATTCAAATCAAGTACAGCAACCTGGATCTGAGTTTCTCGTGGATAAACGCTGGCGCTTAAATCCATTCCAAATATTTCCCAATCTTCCTGAAACTCCTGGACGATATTCTGACTGAGCAGGCCATTAATACCCGTGATCATTAAGCGCATTTATATCTTTCATATCTCATGTGGGTCACATCATCTATACCTAGCTAACTGGCTATTATTCAGGGTGATACGGTGATGTATCAAAGGTTTTAATGATGGTCTCCATTTGGCGAAGATAGGGAATTTTATCTTTATTGGGAGCATGAATAATGCCTGAAATTAAATAGAGTCGATCCTTGATGGGTTCATAGAAACCGTAAGCTATGAAGGGACCACCCTTGAGCTCCTCTTTGGACTCCCACAGACCGTAGTACTTCACGGCTGAATATTGTTTAAACCAAATACTTTCAGATTGTAGATAGTCCTCATTTAGAACAATACTTCCCATGCGCTTGGTGTAGGTGTCTCGTAAAAGTGCTTCGAGTTGAACTTCTAATTCTGTGGAGTCATTGGGTGTTTCCCAACTCACTGAGAGCCACCGGTAAGGAAAATCGCGTCCCAGCCAGACCAATTTCTTTTCAGCGCTATTCTCGATTTCCACATAATCATGCATCATCCGTAGGTAATAGCCATGTTGATCATAATAGCCTTGGGCCATTTCGAATTGCTCGCCTGACCGATACACAAAGGCTGTGGATCTTTCAAACATTTTTGCTTCGATAAAATCAAAAATTTCATTCTGATTCACTTTAAGTCTACTGCGCAAGTCAGCGATTGATTTGCCAGCGACAACAATCAGCGCCTGCCCTTCGGCATAAGCATCTGCCTGGTAATAGTAGCCCTTTGGGTTTTCCCGAATACGAGTAATCAGCGTATCTGGTAACATGGACCGTACTTGAGGGGTCACTTCACTGTACACTTCCAGGCGGGTTAAAATCATCAGGTTTTTATTTAGAATGTTCAATTTGAGATCGTCTGCGTCAATTCTGTGAAAAGTATAGAGGTTTTCCGTTCGTGGGGTTCTTAATACCATCCCCAATGTCTCATTTAAGACCGGCTCACAAGCCTCCCAATTTTCATCATCGCATAAAACGGTGATCACGTGGTCATAACCGATAGCAGCATCTTTGGGTTTTTCACAAGTAGAAAGCATGAATACAATTCCCAAGCTAACACCTAGCATTATTAGAGTCTTCCGCCTCATGATCCACCTCCCGTTTGTTGCTACATGCAACAGAGTTAAAACATATCTAATTTTTAACCTGAATGCAGGTTAATTATTTATTCATATCCGAAAATAAATGGCGCTCAAGACTATTTATCTGGATCAGACATAAGGATAAAATCTGCCATACCCTCTGAAATAGAAACTGAAGTAACTTTCACATGAACAGGGTCACCCAACCGGAACATCTTACCGGTACGACGTCCAGTCAAAGAATAGCCTCGTTCATCGTATTCATAGTAATCACCTTGAAGACTGGATGCATGGACCAAGCCCTCAACAAATGTCTCTGCCAATTCAACGAAGAATCCAAAATTCAGAACACCTGATATGACACCATCAAAACTATCACCAACGCGTTTACTCAGGTACTGGAGTTGTTTCATTTTGATATGATCTCGCTCGGCATCTATGGCGACTCGTTCACGTTGGGAACAGTGTTCACAAAGCTTTTCAAGCGATTTTATGGTGGGTGTCTCACCATCCCGTTTCCCCAAATACATCTTCAATAAGCGATGGACGGTTAAATCTGGATAGCGACGAATGGGTGAGGTAAAGTGAGTATAAGCTGTAAATGCCAGACCAAAATGGCCTTTGTTTTCAACACCATATTTGGCTTTTGTCATGGATCTTAAAGTCACTTTTTCAATGAAATGTCGGTAAGGACTCTCTCTGACTGCGTCCACTAATTTCTGAAAATCCATGGGAGTAACAGATTTTGGAATGCGTTGGTCTATTTTTAATCGTTTGAGTACAGCCTGTAATTTAACGACATCTTCCTCTGGCGGTGTTTCATGAACGCGATAAATTCCCGGTAATTTGGCTTTCTGATTGACACCGTCCAAATATTCTGCCGTTACCCGATTGGCGATCAGCATAAACTCTTCAACCAAGCGATGAGATGTCAACCGTTTGGATGGTTTTATTTCCTGAGGGAAACCAGATTCATCCAACATAATGATCGGTTCTGGAAGGTCAAAATCGATACTCCCCCGTGCTTTGCGTTCTTTGAAAAGGACTTTGCGTAGCTTTTCCATTTCATGGATATTGTCGGCCTGCGGGTGGGTTTCACCGTCTAAAATATTCTCCACATCCTCATAGGTAAAACGTTGTTTGGAGTGAATCACCGATGGATGAATCTCGTATGAGTTGACGGTTCCATCTTTTCCAATATTCATCAGGCAGGACATACTCAAGCGATCAATATTGGGCTTTAGAGAGCAAAGATCAGAAGCCAAACTTTCCGGTAACATGTGAATGGCATTACCGACGAGGTAAACACTTGATCCTCTTTTACGAGCACCTCGATCAATGGGACTTCCTGGGAATACATAATGAGAAACATCAGCGATATGAACGCCTAGATGCCAACCTTTGGCATGGGCTTCTATAGAAACTGCATCATCGAAATCCTGAGCCGTTTCTGGATCGATTGTAAAACAATTTAGATCGCGGAGATCTTTGCGGTTTGGGATTTCGTTCTTGACACTATCCTCGGAATATGAATCAGCCTGGGCCAACGCTTTTGCAGACCATTTTGTCAGTAATTCATGCTGACGAACAATCAAAGCGATGTCTAAGCCTGGATCTCCGGGGAACCCCAGCACTTCAGTGATCTTTACCAAAGGCTCTGGATGTCCCATTTCCCAATGCACAAGTTCTACTGAAACGACATGACCATCTTTGGCCGATATAGGGTGGCCTTCCTCAACGGCAAATTTGACTCGGATTCGTTTGTCGTCGGGAATAACCCATGAACCAAATCGATCGAATTGATAGGTCCCCACAAATTGGGTCTGGTGTCTCCGAATAACCTCGATGATCTTCCCATCTGGTTTATCACCTGATTGTTTGCTGAGAATTTCAATTCTGACCAGATCACGGTGCAATGCATGCTCCATGTGTTGAGCTCTTACAAATACTTCGGAACCATCTTGAAGTTCGACAAAACCAAAACCCCGGCTGGTAACTGCCAAAACCCCCGTTTTTTGTTGCTGTTTAGGCTTGTAGGCGTATTGGTGTCGCCCCTTCTGGTCTATCTTTCCTTCACGATACAATTCTACGAGAACGACTTTCAGGAGACGATAGTCACGTTCGTTAATACGAGCAGTTTTGAGTAAGGTACGGGGTTTAAACCAATGTCCCCTATGTTGCTTTAAAACATCCAGTAACTTTTTTTCGATCATTGATCGATCCATGATAAACCTCTCGAATATTCTATATGTAGAAAACTATTTCTTAACGCTACCCCTTCATGGGTGGCAAGGATGAGCCGGATGGGACCGCGACTACTGCGTAATTGAACCCCAACACCGTAACCAGTCAAGTAATTGATTGAATCCTCTTCATAATAGGCCCCGATATCAATGAGAGCAAGCAATTGAGAATCTAATCCCAATGATAAATGAAAATCATGCTGTAAACTGATCACCGATAAACTTCTCAGGAGATTCTCAGAATACCCTCGAACGCTGTTCATCCCGCCCAGGGGCACAAGCAGTGATGGATCATTTTGAGCATTGGTTTCATTTTGAACCACAAAAGCACTTCTTTGGGAAAGGTATAATTTTGAATAAATACCATATTCAAATTCAGAGCGCAGGACAAACCGACTGACGGAGCTGGGTTCAAAATTAAGTTCCTGATCAAATGTGGTAAGTAAGGCCAATCCTGTATGGTTAATAATATCCAGATTTGATTGTCTGTATCCGACTCCGAACATCCCCCGACGTGTGGATTGCCACTCTGGGTTTTGTAGAGCACCTTCTTGGGTAATTAAAGACTGGTTATCCTCATACTTGAAAATCAACGAACGCTCCCAGGATACATTCCAGGCTAAACCAATTGTACCAACCACCACTTGATAGTTACCATCTACAACTTCACGTCCATATTTGAGTTGCCCAGTCAGGGGAATATTCAAAATCCAGGGATGCTCATACCCAAACGAAAAGTACTCTGAGTTGGTCTTTAACCGTTTCCAGTTCAAACGGATTGACTTCCCTCTTCCATCCAGATTGGGAACATGGAGGTTTACATGGCCAAACCAGGAAACGGTATCTGCACCACTCGGTTGATTGAACGCCGCCAGAATATCCATATTAAGTTCAGGTCTTTTACGAATAGTGTATTCCGCATGATAATTCCCCATCAAGTCCTTGGTTATGGATCTGTGACCTTCAAAAAGATAGCCCTTGTCCTGTATTCGATTCTCAGCTTGAACCAGATTATTCACCTCAATGGTTGATTTTCCCATGAGGAGTTCATGAACCAAATAGTATTCATCCCTCGATGTAACCCCTGAAAAGTGGATATTCTCAATGCGGGTGATTGAACCCCTCTCAAGATGAGCTATCAGGGTCTGAGAATCCATGCCATCGGACTCTAACACCATTTTGGCATTCCAGTACCCCTGGCTCCATAACACATCGAGATGTCGATTCAGGAGAGAATCTATTTGATGAGGCATAACGACCAATGAATCTGCATGGGCCTCAGTCTTAACGATTAGATTTACGGATTGAGCTTGAAGGGTAGCCGAAACCATGAGGACTAATAATAGATGCACCATTGCCCCTATATACTTTGAGACTTGGCCAGAATAGCATGAATGAATGTTGGGTCCAAGTGAGATCAAAAGTGGGTCCGTCCTTCAACTCTCAGGAATTGCTCTGGCTCACCCTGACCTCGTTGCTGTAAGCTATAATTCAGAGATATTTGGAAGCGATTGGAAAATGTATATCGAGAATTCAATGTGTATTTCCAATTATCTCCAGGTTGGCGTCCGGAGAAAACAGAATATGGGATACTGGTAACTTCAGCATCAATCTTTGAAAGGGCCAACTTTTGTTGAAGACTTCCCCGCCGTTTTATTCTGAGGCGGTGATCCAAAACAAAATATCCTTCTCCATATATTTCTTCCAAATGGAGATCTTCAACTTGGGAATATTTAGCCAGAATCATGATCTTTTGGGTCGCTGAAAAGGTGTAGGTGTGTTCTAGATAAGGCCGATAAGAAACCCAGCTTTCTGTGGCAAGTGGGTTGTAATCGACCTCCCGCTCCCGCCCCTCATAACTGATGGCAACTCGCATCCTTGATTTTGGAGAGAAAACCAAATCTCCATTGACCTCATGCAACAGGAATTGACTTTTTTCAGCACCGTAGCTGTAAAGCGTTGAGTTGTTTTCAGTCGATTTGCCAGAATAGTTCAATTTCTGGAGTAGGTTGTCATTAGCAGTTTGGTAGGAAAGATCACTTGCTAATAGCGTCTGATCTTGAATTCTAGCGTCTGTATCAACCTGTAGTTTTACACGCTGTTCAGTATTGAGGCGTCCCTTAAACCCGCGTTTTCCTGATTTTCCATAGGATTTGCTAATGTATTCAAGCCGGGATTTATTTTCATATTTACGGACTTGCTCTTCAATATCTGAGAATATCCGCTGGCGTATAAAGCGACCTCCATTAACAGGGATATAGTCTTCAATAAATGGATCGTAACTATACTCGCCATAACCTGTATCAACTTCCACATAATGATAATCGTATCTTGGAATATGCTCCTCATCGATCATGATCTGTTCTTGAAATCGTATCCGGTTGTCAAATGCATTCCCACTAAATTTAAGGTTCCCCAGGTAATATCGAGTTATTGAACTACTATCTTTCTGGTGTTCCCGATACTTAAACTGGAGCTGGCCCTGACTATTCAAAAGTTGAGAAAATGAGTACTCGGTTGACCAATCCTGACGCCGATCGCTCCACTGAGATAAGTTATCCCTACTGAATATTGAACCCTGGGTAATCTCATCAAGTCGATAATCTTGTCTCTGGTCATAATTAATGGCAACTTTCTGTGTTGCACTCCAGCCATAGTTCAAGCCAGCCCCCGTTTTCAAATGATCATTGGTCGGATAGAGAGTTGATCCGACACCATCTTCGGCACTAACCCGAAGTTCGGTGGTCATTTTCCCAAGCACAAATTTACTCTTGATATCATGTTGCTGACTCACATCACCCATGCGATCAGTCATATAACTACTCAACATCAGAGAGATTGGGGATTGTGGATTCGTTTTTAGGTCGAGATGTATTTGCTTCCCAATCGTGTTTCCATCACGCTCAAATTGAGATGCCTCCCCACGAAACATGGTTCCACTCAATTCCCCCAAACGAATGTGCCCGTAATTGAGATGTTCTTCCTCTAGAATTCGAGGAGATAGTTGCCAGCGACGATAATATTCAAGCGATTCAATGGCATCATGGGTTGTGAATCCCTTTTCCAGATATTTATCTCCAAGCAAAACTCCCAATTGAGTTTGTTCTGTGCCGAAGTGAATATCCCAGGCCTTTCGGGTCTGTGTGTTATTGCTGGAAGCATACAAATTATTTATCTGATGGGAGAGTCCCAGATCCATCCCAAGATTGAAAGCACTCACACGAGCACTAGCCTCAACACTGAGAATTGACTTTGATTTCGGAGCAAAATAACGCTGGGAAGAAGAATATTCCCCCACCAGGGTATCGTACACGAAATAGTCATCTAACACATCCAGGACTTTCCGATAGGCGCCCGTTTCTAAACCAACAAAAGTGAACTCTGCGGAATAATCCCCTAGCCCCTCACCTGCATATTCCAAAATATTATCAGCAGTCAAGTTGTAGTTTCCCGTAAGCGAGTCGAGCTGAATACTACTGATTAGATTTGTTGATGTAGAATCTGATAAATCAGAAAATATATTTTCCAGGAATGCTTGTTCAACATTACCCAAGGGGTTACGAGCATCATCCTTAAGCTGCTGCCATGATGCAGAAAAGAAAAAGGGTGATTTCCCCTTATCCCCTAATGAAAACCCTGTACTCATCAACTGTTTCCCAAATGAATAGGACGCCAAGTAGATATCTGGCACATATTCAAACTCGATACTAATTCTTGAATTGCTGGAAAGAATATGCTTTTGTGTAAACACAATTTCGGCAGCATTGTAATCAATGATATAATCGTCATTTTGGCCACGCTGCAGTAGCTTATCGTCCACTTTAACTTTCTCAGATCCGGCAAGCACGATGATGAACTTCTCACCATTCTTACCGCTCAAACGATAGGGACCTTGCTTTCCGTCTTTTCCCTGAATCTGTTGTAAATGGTATTTTCCATAACTAAAACCCAAAGAGGTATGCATCGAGGCCAAGCCTGATCTCCCTGAGAAATCAAGCCCCTCAATTGATCGTTCTAATTTACCGAATATTCCAGTTTGGCGTTTCAAGTCTATATCACCGATAGCGGCATCAAGAGCTGGACCAGAGATACGAATCAACACCCGGTCAAAATCATTCAAACGTCTGGTATTTCCGATGGGTTGCAAGGGTGAAGTCTTCTCTGTCAACACACCTGAAACGGTATAGTCTTCATTTAAATCGCCATTAATCTTTAAATACATACTGGATTGTAAAGAAACTGACGCGTTGCTGGAGACCTGAATGCCCCGACTGATACTACCGGTTGCAGCCAGCCCTGATTCTGCTTGGTTGAGAGTTTTATTCGTTTTCAAGACACTTTTCTTCACCGAGCTATCGGGGACAGCTTGATAGAGGGGCACATCAGGACGGTAGGTACGTCGAAATCGAAGCGTATCTCCTTCAATAACAAGCTGTACAGAATCTATCTGGGCCTCACCTGAATCTGATGTTACGAGAGATTGAGCCGCTAAAAGTTGCGATGTACTCCAGAGGGTGATGAGCACGAAGAAGAGCACGCTCCGCGGGAACAGGGTTAGTATTTTGTTAAAATTAATCAATGTCTAATTATTAGTCGTTCTTTTGTCCATAATCATACCCAAACTAACGATCGATCCAGGTCATTCGTTCCCGTATGCACCAGATCAGAGGAATTTCACCATGATTCGGCTAGAATTAACATATTATAGATGACGTGGGCATAGACACTAATACCATAGCCCCTGAACCTGAAAAGAATCCCAAGAAGGATGCCACCAAACACACGTTGACCAAATATTGCTGGAGTGAATACCTCCATCAACAAATGAAATGCAGCAAACACTATGGACCCCAAAATAATAGCTATTGGGACTGACCATGACTGGTTGAGTGAAAGCCCCTTTTGCAAAATGACAAGAATCGCCGAGATCAAGACTAGTCTGAAGATTAATTCCTCAAAAATACCAGCACCAATGGCAAGGTTCATGTCTGAGAGCTTATCTTCAAACGTAATTATCTGAAGCGGAAGTTGGGTAAAGAGCTGCAGTGCAACAAACAGGGCAGCTCCCCACAGCATGCTCTCAATCAACATATAAATAAAGAAATTTGAATGAATTCCTGGCTTCTTTTCAGCTTGATAGCCCCTGATCATAACAATCAGGAAGAGCCCGAGTAGAATCGCAGAAACAATATATGGATTAGTCAAACCCAGGTTGTTGAACAGACTGCGTAGGAGAACCTCACCGCTGTTCCTCAACTCAAAAAATGAATCTCTGAATAGGATCAATATCCCAAACTCGTATATGGCCAAAAGAGGTAAGGTAAGAATTAAGCTATAATGAAAGGTTCGCGAACTATTCAAGTATTGCTGGAGAGCAGATATATTTTTAACCATTTCTCACTCTACTTACTAATACCAATTAAACTTCAAACTGCGCGTTATCTTCTTCATCTTTTCCAGTTCAGCAAAATATTTTGAACCTATACGCGCCCTCTGAA